>Ga0209755_10002270_pt1 | contig 26799 bp, 25 predicted proteins | sample TergutCo191P1_FD_187301 | JGI IMG/M metagenome (GOLD analysis project Ga0209755, IMG submission 187301) | Cornitermes sp. P1 segment gut microbial communities from Petit-Saut dam, French Guiana - Co191P1 (SPAdes) (version 2) | ecosystem: Host-associated > Arthropoda: Insects > Digestive system...
ATTTTTGCGCCGCCTCGCCGGAAAAACCGCCAACAAATACCCCTAGCAGGCTCGCCGCCTGGCTTGGCTCAAAAATAATCGGATATTTGCCGCTTTCTATCGATTTCGCGCCCAGTTTTGCCAAAGCCTTTTCGGCGGAGATTTTGCCCAAATCCGTCGGGTTTAGTTTGCCAAAATCCCTACCAACAAAGGATTCGCCGCCCATTTTTACCCCGGTTTCATCGGCCACTTGGCAATGAGCAAAACTATAACAAAAATTCGTTTTGCGAGAAACATCCAGACCCTTGCTGTTAGCGATGCTAAAATCGAACTCGGCGGAGGTAAAACCGCAATATGGAACGGATTTCACCCGCTCGTCGCTCTCTTTGGCAGATTTTTCCACAGCCAGAGCCGCCGCGATTTTGTCCTCGGTATTAACAGCCGCCAGAGCGGGGTTATACGTAACAATTTCGGGATAAGACGAATCGCCGGGATAAATTTCCTCGACTTCATCTTCTTCAATAATAGTAGCATTTTCTTTGGCAGAATTTACCAAAAAATCAATAACGCTATCATCAATTTTTTCAGAATAGGCATAGCCCATTTTGCCATTATATTTGCCGCGGAAAGACGCGCCAACCGACACAGCATCAGTATATTGCGCCACCTCGCCATTAAAAACCGAAACGCTAAAGCTCGCCCCGGATTGGGTATAAAGCTCGTATTCCGCAAGGCCGGCCGCTTTTGCCGCCGCAAACAATTTATCCTTAAAAGCCTTTAAATCAGCCATATCTATTCGCCCCTTCCTCCAACAATTATTTCGGAAACTCTAATCATGGGCTGGCCGCAGTTTGTCGGCACGCCGCCGGACACAGAGCCGCATACGCCCTGTTCCATGGTCATATTATCGCCCACCATATCGATATTTTTGAGGATTTCCGCCCCTTTGCCAATCAGCGATGCGCCGCGCATAGGCTCGCAGATTTTGCCATCGCGAATCATATATGCCTCCAGCACCGCAAAATTGAATTCCCCGGTGGCGGGCTGCACAGAGCCGCCGCCTAGGCGTTTCGCATATAGGCCGCTTTCGGTGGCGGCGATTATTTCATCATGGCTGGATTTTCCGGCACAGATATAGGTATTTGTCATGCGGCTGGTGGGGGCAAAGCGGTAGTTTTGGCGGCGGCCGCTGCCTGTGCTGGCTTCGCCCATTTTTAGGCCATTTAGGCGGTCAACCAAAAAGGATTTTAAAATCCCATTTTCGATTAGGATATTTTTGGCGGGTTTGCCGCCCTCGTCGTCGACATTTTGGCTGCCCCAGGCATTGGGGATAGTGCCGTCGTCAATCGCGCTGACGATAGGATTTGCAATCAGCTGGCCTTTTTTATCCCAAAATTCGCTGGCCTTTTTGGCAACGCCGGTAGCCTCTAGGCTATGGCCGCAGGCCTCGTGGAACAAAACGCCGCCAAAGCCATTGTCGATAATAACGGTCATTTTGCCGCCGGGGGCGTATTTTGCATTTAGCATACGAACGGCCTCCTCGGCGCAATCGCGGCCTAGCGCGGCAAAATCGATATTGTCATAAAATTCCAGACCCTTTTGCGCGCCTGGGTTGCGGCCCGCGGTTTGCTTTTCATTTGCAGATGATGCCACCGCGCTTATTCCGGCGCGGGTGCGAACCCGATGATCCTCAACCCATAGCCCATCGCTATTTGCAATGAGAATGTCTGTGGTGACATCCGTATAAACAGCGCGGGTTTGTGATATTAGTTTATCAAAATCAGATGCGGCAGTGCCGCCTTTGCGCAGCATATCCACAATATGGGATTTTGGCGCAGAGGCAAATACGCGCCCCGCCGGGGAAATATTGGTGCAATCCAGCACGGTGAAAGGCTTTGCGGCGGTATTGCTCCGCTCTTTAACGGCCGCCGCGGCGGATTTCGCCACCTTTATCAAATTATCTTTTGATGAATCATTGGTATAGGCATATACCGCGTTTGTTCCATCAAAAATCCTAATGCCCACCCCATAATCCAGCCCGGAGCGGGTGCGCTCTACCACATTATTAACCAAGGCCAAATCATAATTCACCGTGTTTTCCACAAAAACCTCGGCAAAGCTGCCCCCGGTCGCCAATGCGGCGGCCAATACATCCATTACAACATTTTTGTCTAGCATTTTTTTGCTCCCTTCTATGTAAAAATAATAATACGCTATTTTTTTAACATTCCAAATTGTTTATTTATTGACGCAATACATGCATTTAAATCGGCGGCGGATTTGTTTATTTTATCACGCTCTTTATTATAGGTAGCCAAATTGATAATTTTTCGACTATATTCGGCTTCAATGGCCGCTCTTTCTTTGGCGATTTCATCTTTCCATAGCATACAATAATTAACGGCATCCTGCCGCCCTTTTTTCGCCACGCTATTATACCCGCTCATTGTTCTGGTCATAAAATATTACCCTCGCTTTTCATGCTGAATCAACCACTCTTTGCGCCATAGCCCGCCGCCATAGCCCACCATTTTGCCGCTCGCCCCAATAACCCTATGGCAGGGAATAATGATAGAAATGGGATTTTTATTATTCGCCCCACCAACGGCGCGCGGGGCTTTTGGTTTGCCAATAGCCCGGGCGATATCCCCATAATTTTGCAGCTGCCCATAGCCAATATCCTGCAAAGCCCGCCAAACAGCCATCTGAAAATCCGTGCCAACCGGCCGCAGGGGCAAATCAAATTCCCGCCGCGCGCCGGCAAAATACTCATCCAACTGGCCAATACACCGCAACAAAACCGGATTCGCAGCATATTCCCCATCCCCATCCCGGTCAAAATAAACCCCGGTAATATGGGCATCATCATAACAAATCAAAAGCTCGCCAATAGGAGAGTTATACGTATAATTCATAAAATCCCTCTATTCATGTTATATTTCAATGCCAGTCATTACAATCTCCTCAACAAAGGGATTGCCTCGCCCGATTTCCGATGTGGGAAAGGCATTAGGCTCAAAATACGCGCCCTTGTATCTCCCACAAAGACCGAGAAGCTCGCCGATTATATCAACTCGCCTTTTGCTGCCGAAATCATTTATAAAGAAGCAAATATCAACATCACTTAAATTTGTCGCCATTCCTTTTGCATATGAGCCATACAAAAACACTTTGTCCACAGGAAGCGCCTGTCTAACGGTATCGGCATATTCCTTGGCTAATTTTTTGATAGCTTCGTAGTCAACAACCATGCAAACACCTCCTTGGTTTTGCGGAAAATACTTTCGGCTTCATGCTTATTTGCTGATGTGTTTATACCGTTTGAAAAATCGGGATATCGGTCTGCCAAATAATATTTTGACAGCGACCTAAATAGCTCATACATATCCTCGCTAAATGAAATATCGGAGCTATTCTCGATTCGGTTTGCCAACATTTCAATATTATGCGTCTTTGGAACAAATTCATCTATATACAAACCATAAAAACCTTTGATTAATTTTTCCATCGATTGCTGACACATAAATAAAACATAGAACCATCGCCCTGTTTCGAGCATTGCTTGCGCAGCATCCAAATCACGCTCGGCATAAAATTGCCAATAGTCAAATTTTTCCATTTGTGTCATATAACCCCTCCAAACCCCACTCTTACTATTGTAACACAAAAAAATCATTTCGGCAATCAAATTGTAAACAAAAAAATAACTATATTTTTGCAAAAAAAGATTCTCTTTCAGTAAATTTTGTAGTATAATGTAATTAGGGACTTTTGAATGGGGGTATTCATATGAAAAAACGCAGGTCGGTTTTGCCGATTTTTATTGCGGCTGTGTGTATTATGGCGGTGGCGGCGGTGTTTATTTTGCGCGGGGATGCTTTTAGCGGCCTGGATGGCGAGCGGGATGTCGCTTTGGCCGGGGCTACTACACCTGCTGTGCTGGGTTCGTTGGTTGGCGGGGGCGAGTATGTCCTTGGATATAATGAAAACGAATATGTATATCAGCATAACTATTTTATGCCAATCCGCTTTACCCCCCCTGTGCCTACCCCCTTATCCGAGCTGGCGGAGCTTTTGCGCCATGCTCAAAACCGCTATCTTTTTTGGGAGCGGCCGGGGCGAAATGTCCGCACAGGCCGTTTTGATACGGATTTTGCGGCTTTGCGTTCTGCTATCGAATATGCCCAAAGGGTTTTGGATAGCGGCTCTATCGCCGGAAGCCTTGCCCATCAGGCATTGGCGGATGCTTTGGCCGCCACCCGCGGCACACTAATCGACCCATATAATCGCTATCGCCCCTATTTGGACACAATATCCCGCGGCGAGGATATCCCCCAAATCCGCCATTTGCGCGGGGTTTGGCTATCGACTGTTGTAAATATCGATTGGCCGAGCATTCCGGCGCGGGGCACTACCCCCGCCCATGTGGATATGCAGCGAGCCGAGCTGCGCACCCGGTTTGACGAGATTTATAGCCGGGGTTTTAATGCGGTGATTTTTCAAATCAGCCCCACTGCCGATGCTATGTTTCGCTCGGAAATGTCGCCATGGTCGGCTTGGTTGACTGGGGAAACGAATTTTGTCGGCGAGCTAATCGATTCCGCCGGTAATATTTTCGACCCGCTGCAATACGCAATTGATTTGGCTCGCGCCCGAAATATCGAGCTGCATGCCTGGATAAATCCATATCGCATCACTCATCTGCCAAATAGCTACACCCGAAACCCCGGTATTATCCTATCTTCCACCGGCGAGCGGGTTACGCATATCAATGAGCTGAAAAATGAATGGCGGCAAATTCCCGGCTCGGCATTTTATCTTTTTGATGAATTTATCAAATGGGGCGACAATCGTTGGTATGTGCTAGACCCCGGTCTGCCGGCGGCTCGCGCCTGGATTGTTGACCGTGTTTTAGAGATTGTTAAAAATTATGATATAGATGCAATTCATTTTGATGATTATTTTTATCCATCCAATTTTTGTATTGAAAATACTTGGGTGAGATTTAACAATCCCGAAAATAACCGCATTTCCGGCATTGCTCATCCCGATACCCCAGCCGGCCGCGCCGATTGGAAGCGGGAAAATACCGAAATGCTGATTCGGGATGTTGGCGAGGCTATTCGCGAGGTTGCGCCATGGGTGAAATTCGGCGTTTCGCCCGGCGGGGTTTGGAAATCGGCCGGGGGCAATACCGGGCTGGATGGGGGCGGCTATAATGCAGGCACAGGCAGCCTTTCCACCACATCATGGTCGAATTATCACAGCTCTTTTGCCGATACCCGCCGCTGGATTATCGAAAATCTGATAGATTATCTTGTGCCTCAGATTTACTGGGATTGGAGCTTGTCCGCCGCGCCATATGGGGCGATTGCGGATTGGTGGGGGCGGCTTTTCCGCGATTTTGGCCCAAATGGCCATTTGCGCAATTCCCGCGGCGAATATACCACCGCCCAGCTATTTATCGGCACTGGCATTTATCGGCTAGAGGGCAGCCCCCCTATCAAATGGCGCAATGCCGCCGGTTATGAATACGAGGGGATGCGGACATTTTTGCGCCAGGAGCATTATAATTTGGGCAATCCCAATATTTCCGGCTCGATGACATTCACCCAAAACCAAACCCGCCCCGGGCGGGAAAATGCTATGTGCCAAACCCTGCAAGCCCTGCAAAATCAGGGCTGGCGGCATCCTGCGCTGATTCCGGCCATGCCGCATCTCGGCGGTGCTGCGCCCGGCCATCCTGCGCGGGTGCATATCGCCTACGGCCACCTGCTTTGGGACGACACCGAAACCAGCCAGAGTGAAATGATTCGCACCCGCTATTTTGTAATTTATCGGGGCACGACCCCCGCTATTGATACGAATAACCCCGCCAATATCGCCGCCATCATCCCGGCTATCCCGGGGCAAATCCAGCATAGCTGGCGTTTGCCGGTGGGCTATGCGCATTACCATTTTTTGGTAACGGCGGTAAATCGTCTGCATGACGAAAGCAACCCCTTTGCCCCGCGCGACACCGCCATTTTCGATATCGATAATGATTTAACAATATCCGCCGCCCGCGCTACCGCCTCGCGCCTGCAATGGCTGGGCGAATACACCCGCTTCATAGAACCAGAAACCGCCCAATCCCCGGCATTTATTTTCACACCCTCGGCCAAAATCACAAACCTCCGCCTATTGGCCATCAGTTTTGATTGGCAAACTCCTGCCAATCCCCAATATATTGCCCGGGAAATCCGTCATATCCCCCAAATCACCCCGGACAATCCATTTATCACCACAATCATCGACCACGACACCTTCCCAAACCGCGCCATAGCCTTCGACGACCAAACCGGCCAAACCCGCTATTTCGCCATATCCCACAACCGCACAAACCCCCACACAGGCCCTTTAACCCTAACGGAGTTTTTCCCGTAGGGGCGGCTATTGGCCGCCTATTACAAATTGGCGACAACCAACAAATATTCGCGCGGACATCGGGCGGCCAATGGCCGCCCCTACGCGGACGTGGCATCCGCATTTGCGTTTGTATTCTTATTGGATTGTGATTAATGTGGCGATGTCGGCTACTTTTCGCATGGCGGCTGTATTTAAGGCTCGGGATTGGGTGGGGTCGGGTAGTTGTTCCATTAAATCTAGGGTTTCGTTTAGCAAAACTGCCTCTTGGCTCAATGCGTATTTTATTCCATCCTTGAAATTCGGCGCGATTGTGGGGCTGTCGGGGGGTGTTGTTGGCATGCCCAAAACGCGCCCCAACTGCTCGGCCTGATTTTGCCGATTTTTGTAAATGCCTGAAATTTTGCTGTGCTGGGTTTCGTTTAGGCCTGCCGCACCTGCCATTGATGCGTAAAAACCAATGCTATTGCTCATTCCCTCCATTAGCCGCGCCGCCAATTCGGCGGGATTTCCCGCTAGGCCGCCCTGGGTTTGATTTTGAGCGGGGTGGGGGGCTTGTGGAATTTGCGGATTTTGTTGAATTTGTGGCAATTCCGCCGGGGCTGGTGTTGGACTGGGCTGCGCCGGGTTTTGTCCGCCTTGCCCATTTTGCCCGGATTCAAACATAGCCCGCTGCTCCGGGGGCAGCATGGCCAGCACCTCTGGCGAGAGTGGCTCATATTTCACAGATGGGTCGTGATAGCCGCCGGGCGCCGCCGCTCCGGGACGCGGTGATTGCATAGGCATTTGCGGCATGGCTTGCATTGGCATAGGCGCAGGCATCTGCGGCATGGCTTGCATTGGCATCTGCGGCGGCATCTGCTGCCGCCCAAATAGCCCCCGCGGCTGATTTTGCGGCATTTGCGGCATCATTTGATGGGGCTGGGCAAATTGATACGGATAACCCCCTGCGCCGCGCTGTTGATTATGCTGTTGCCCCCGGTGTCCCCGATTTCCCCATGCCATAATAAGCCCCCCAATTTTTGCCAAAGATATGACCCATAATATGCGCCAAAATAACCGAAAGTGCATTGACAATTTGTCTTTTTTGCGTTAAACTTAGTATATAATTTTTTTACCTGAGGAGGATTTTTATGAACATGCAAACACGCTATGCGAACCATCCGGAAGATGTGAAGAAATACACCACCTGTCAGCTGCGGGAGCATTTTTTGATTGAGTCGATTTTTGTGGCGGAGCAGGTGAATTTGACGTATTCGCATATTGACCGGATTATTGCTGGGGGCATTATGCCTGTTAAAGGCGAGCTGGTTTTGACTGCCGGGAAAGAGATGGGCGTTGATAGCTTTTTTGAGCGGCGCGAAGGCGGGATTATTAATATCGGCGGCGATGGGGTAATTGTGGTGGATGGCGCGGAATATAAGATGGGATTCCAAGATGGCCTATATATCGGCATGGGCGCGAAGGATGTGCGTTTTAAATCCGCTGGTGGGGCTAATCCGCCGAAATTTTATTTTAATTCGGCTCCGGCGCATCATGGATATCCTACCACCCATATTACTTTAGAAACCGCCAAGAAAGTGCATTTGGGCGAGGATGCCCAGTCTAATAAGCGGACGATAAATCAATATGTTCATCCGGATGTGTGCAAATCCTGCCAGCTGGTGATGGGCATGACGATTCTCGCGCCTAATAATATGTGGAATACCATGCCATCCCATACCCATGAGCGGCGGATGGAGGTTTATTTCTATTTTGATATGGATGAAAATGCGCGGGTTATTCATTTGATGGGTGAGCCTACTGAAACTCGGCATTTAATCGTATCAAATGAGCAGGCGGTTATTTCGCCTAGCTGGTCGATTCATTCCGGCGTGGGTACGTCGCGCTATACGTTTATTTGGGGGATGTGTGGCGAAAACATTACATTTACCGATATGGATCATATTCCTATGGACGGTTTAAAATAAACCACTGATAAGCACAGATAGGCACGGATAAAAACCTTTGATATGGGCTTTTGTCCGTGCCTATGTGCAAATATTCGCAGAGAGGGGGAGCGGGATTGCTTCATATCCCGCGCGAGATGATGAAGAATATACGAATTAGGAGCAAATTGATTATTGGCTTTGCTTTGGTGCTGGCAATTACTGCCATTATTGCGATTTATGGGGGAAACCGTATTTTGCATGTTGACAATGAATATACATATGCCATGAGTTTTCCGTCCGAGCGGCTGGATATTTTGCATGCATTATCCCGCGAGCTGGTGGATTCGCGGCGGCTGCTAAATCGCGCCGTTATGTATATTTTCGACCCGGATATTATGTATGAAAGGCTTTATCGGCGCGAGGCGGCTTTGGAAAATAGCCGAAATACGATAGATGGGCTTATTGCGATGTTTGCAAATAATTTGAGAGAAGACCCCCGCCTTTTGGCGGAGGAGGTGCGGGTGCGCGAGGATGCCCTGCGGGCATATGAGGCCGCCGTACATCGCTATTTCGACCATTATGTGGTGCAGGTATTTTATTATATTCGCGCATTGGATGGGCGGGCGGCGCGGGCTACCGCCGATAATTTGTCTAGCCAAATAGCGGTCGCCACCCGATATTACCGCGCCCTAATGGATACCGCCCAGGAATTTATGGCAAATATTGGAGATGAGCTTTCCGATGTTACCATGTCTACCCTCTATTTGCTTATTGCATTTGCGGTTGCTGGGGTTTTGCTGGGCGTGCTTGTTGCTTTTCTGATCTCCGGCTCTATTACAAAACCGATTGGCAAAGTTTTAACAACTCTGAGAGATGTTTCCAAAGGTAATTTGAATATAAACATAGACAGAGCGAATATTTCCAAAGATGAAACCGGCATGCTAACGCAGGATATTTGCGCGCTTGTTGATATTATCCGCTCTGTGGTTGATGATTTGGCAAAATTTGAGCATGCATATAATGTGGATGGCGATATCGAATACCGCATAGATATCGAAAAATACCAAAATTCATTTAAAGAGATGGCGAATGGCTCTAATAGGCTGATGGATACTGTGGTTAGCGATGTTTTGGGCTTTTTGGATACTTTGGCAAAGGTGAATGATGGAAACTTTAATCCGGAAATCAAAAAACTGCCCGGGAAGAGGGTGGCTATGGAGCAGGCGATAAAATCGACTACCGCCAATATGATTGCCATCAATAGCGAAATAAACGCGATGATTGAATCTATCGCATCCAAAGGCGACCTTAGTTTTCAAATTGATGCAAATAGCTATAAGGGCGATTGGAGCAAAATTATGGCGGGGCTCAATACCATATCCGCGGCTGTTTACGAGCCTTTGAAGGTGATTGCGATAGCCATGGATGAAATGCAGATAGGTAATTTTGATTTGGGCAATATTGATGGCAAAATAACCGCCCAGGGCTTTAATGCTGATGCAACGAATTATAGCGGCATGTTTAGAGATATTATTTCAAATTTTGATTCCACCATTTCGGCGATTTCGTCCTATATTGATGAAATCACAAAGGTTTTGGGGGCGATTTCTGATGGGAATTTGACCACCAAAATCACCCGGGATTATTTGGGCGATTTTGGCGCGATAAAGGCCTCTTTGAATAATATTTCGTCCACTCTGCACAAAACTATGTCTGAAATTTCGGTGGCGTCCGAGCAGGTTTTATCGGGGGCAAATCAGATTTCGATTAGCGCGCAGGAATTGGCGAGCGGCGCGCAGGAGCAGGCGAGCTCGGTTGAGCAGCTAAATGCCGCGATAGATATAATCGGCCAGCAAACCCAGCAAAACGCCGAAAGCGCGATAGAGGCCAGTGAGATTTCCAAAAAATCCACCGCCAATGCGACGGAGGGCAATGCTTCGATGAAAGAGATGCTGGCGGCGATGTCGCAAATAAAGGAATCATCCGGCGAGATTTCCAAAATCATCAAAGCGATTCAGGATATCGCTTTTCAAACGAATCTGCTGGCACTAAATGCGTCCGTTGAGGCCGCGAGGGCAGGGGAGCATGGAAAGGGTTTTTCGGTTGTGGCGGACGAGGTGCGAAATCTGGCCGGCCGCAGCCAAGATTCCGCATCCGAAACCACCGAGCTAATCGCCACATCAAATAGCCGTGTAGAAAACGGCGCGGACATCGCCGAGGCCACCTCGAAATCATTGGATATGATTGTGAAAAATGCGGCAGAAGTATCCGCGCTGATTAGCAATATCTCCGCCGCATCAAAAGAGCAGGCGGAATCCATTTCCCAAATAGGCGATGGCCTTTCGCAAATCTCAAAAGTAACCCAAAGCAATTCGGCCGTATCCGAAGAAACCGCGGCGGCCTCCCAGGAATTAAATTCCCAGGCGGAATTGCTGCGAGAATTGGTGGCCTATTTCAAACTATAATCGCCCATATATCCGGTAATACCCCGCAACCCGTTTCGTCCTATTGCATCCACAAAACGCCATTTGCCAAACTAGGCAAATGGCGTTTTTGCGAGCAAGACGGGGCTATGTATTCACGGCGACTTTTCTGCGCTTGTTAATTTCTGCCGCTATCTCTGCGCTTTTTTCTGTTTGAACTCGATAAATCTTTCCGTGCGAATTGATATCCACCATTTGCTGACGAAAACTACCCTCTTCCGAACAATACGCCGAAGAAATATCTGAATATTCCAAGGAAAAAACGTCTTTGGCGATGCTAGTCCCTTTTACGCCATTTTCATAACAACGTATTTCCGAATCATATCCGGGCTGCATTTTTGCAATTTCTTTGGCAATCCCGCCAATAATCAAAACCGCTACTGCGAATCTAACAAAATTTGTGGGCAATAGCCAGCGGTTAAAAATAGCGATGCCCCTGCGCATATTCAAAAAATACCAACTAACACTATGGTAGTCACTAATTGCGCCAATTATTATAAACGAAATCACAATTAAAATAGCCCCCAAAATAAACAAGGCCGTTTTTATTTTGCTTTCGTTATCCCCTTCTCTGCCATTTCCTCTTATAATCAATTTTCCCATGTCACCCACAGAAATCACCCTTTCTATGTTTATTGTTTTGCAATACATCTTTATTATAACATTGCACAAGAAATATGTCAAGAAAAACTTTGACAAATAGGATATAAATATTCCGTATAGTCAATAAAAATCACCTCTCGAATAAAGTAAAATTGATATATAGGAGGGATGAGGATATGGAGATTGATTATAAAAAGCTGGCCATGCGGATTAAAGAGGCGCGGCATAGAAAGGGGATTACGCAGGAAAAACTCGCGTACGAAACCGGTTTATCTGCAAATTTTATTGGTCGCATTGAAAGTAATAATTCGCGTGCCAGTTTAGCAAGTCTCGTTAAAATCTGCATTTGCCTTGAAACAAGCATGGATTACTTGTTGTCTGATACTATCAAGCTATCCGATAACGCAGTTTTGAATACAACTGCGTTAAATGAAACAGAAAAAAGATTTATCTCCGGAATAATTAAAGGGATAAAGGAATTGCAAGCAGAATTAATTGAACATTTAAAATAGGCGAAGCAATATTGGGGCTACGATGCTAATCGGACGCCATAACAAAAATAGAGCTTTGCTGAAATCCTCACAAAGGAAATCGGCAAAGCTCTATTTGCGTACGGAGATGGGGAGATTTGAACTCCCGCGCCGCTTTCACGACCTACCCGCTTTCCAGGCGAGCCTCTTAAGCCACTTGAGTACATCTCCAATCTGTAAAATTATACTACATTTCTCGCCATATGTCAACCCCAGATAAAAATTTAATTTAGTGTGGCTATGGCGGCGCGGGCTAGTTGGTCGGCGCGTTCGTTTTCGGGGTTGCCGGCGTGGCCTTTTATCCATTGAAATGTGGTGTGGTGGGTGTTTAGCAGGTTTAGCAGCTGCTCCCATAGGTCGGGGTTTAGTGCGGGGTCGGTTTTATTGCGCATCCAGCCCGCCGCCCGCCATTTGGCCGCCCAGCCCTTTTCGATAGCATCCACCACATATTTTGAATCGCTGAAAATCCGCACGCGGCATGGCTCTTTTAGCATTTCCAGCGCGGCGATTGCGCCCATTAGCTCCATCCGGTTATTGGTGGTTTGGGGATAGGCCGCGCTTAGTTCCCGGCGGTGCGCGCCATATAGCAGCACCGCCCCATAGCCCCCCGGGCCGGGATTTCCCGAGCATGCGCCATCTGTGTAAATCACAACCTCTTTCATGTTAAACCTCCGTCAATTCCCAAATTTCCGTATGTACGACCTCATTCCCCGGGGCAACCATCCGCAAAGCCCCCAAACTCTCCGCTTCCAGCATATTTTTATCCGTATAAATTTCGTAATTACAACCAAAATCTGGATATTCACCATCAATAAATTCATCTGGCTCAACAAATTTGTGAAAATTTGCCCAAGGCAAAGTATAATGAATTCCCTTTTTGGCAAAAGTGCCGATTTTTAGGGGTTTGTCGTCGGCCTGTTTAATAATTGCGCAATTTTTGTCAAAAGTCAGGCGCGGGTCGGCCAAATCGGTATAGTCCCAAAAAACCAGCCGCCCCGCGGGCAACAATCCGCCGCCCTCGCCGCCTAGCGGCATCCGAGCAATGCCCCCCGGCGCGAGCATGGTAATAGCCCATGGCGCAAGCTCGATATCCCATAGCCCACAGTTTTTGATTCTATGCGACACCGAAATCAAATGCCCCGTAACACTAATCTCCAAAATCTTTTGCAAACGGCTATGCTCCTCTATTTGCGCCGCAAAAACCACCGCGCCGCCCCCGAGATGCCATTCCACCGCCAAATTATCGGGATGATAGCAGCGCGGCAAAACCTCGGGCGCAGCCCAAAGCCGATGCCCCCCATAAAGCCGATGAATATCCCCATAAACCGCCAACTGCTCCCCCAGAGCCGCCTTCCGGCAATCGCGATACATCACATTCTCCCCGCCGGCCAAAGCAAAATGAATCACCCGCGGCCCCGCATCCACCATAACCCCAATCTCAACATACCCATTTTCCAGCATCACAACCCTACCAAAATCATTATCAAAAATTTCACGAACATTCATTAAAATCCCTCCTGCATTTTTACTATTGCCATTATATCACGAAAAAGTTATAATGTAAATAATAGAAATGGGGTGATTTGGTGTTTGGGGAATTTGATGTTGGGGCGGAGCTGGGGCGGGTGCCGCAGCGGCCGGGGGTTTATTTGTTTTTTGGCGGGGCGGATGAGGTTATTTATGTGGGCAAGGCCGTGAATTTGAAAAGCCGGGTGCGGAGCTATTTTCAGGCGTCGAATTTGGATGTGCCAAAGATTTTGGGGATTCGGGCGAATTTGCGGCGGTTTGAATATATTGTGACGGATACCGAAATTGAAGCTTTGATTTTGGAGTGCAATTTGATAAAACGGCATATGCCGCGGTATAATGTTTTGCTAAAGGATGATAAATCATATCCGTATATTAAAATCACCGCGAATGAGGATTTTCCGCGGGTTTTTTCGACGCGGGATGTGGTTTCGGATGGGGGCAAATATTTTGGGCCCTATACCTCGGGATATGCTGTTGGAGAAACTATTGAAACGATTCACCGGATTTGGCCGTTGAAGACTTGCTCGAAACGAGTGGTGGATGGGGAGGAGATCGGTCGGCCTTGTTTAAACCATCATATTGGTTTGTGTCCCGGGGCATGCGGCGGTGCGATTTCGGCGGCGGATTATGCCGGGCGGATTGCTGATATCACCGGGTTTTTGCGGGGCAGGGATGGGGATATTATCCGCGGGCTGACCGCCGATATGGAAAAAGCCGCCGAGGCTATGGAATACGAGCGGGCGGCGGATTTGCGCGATAAAATAGCCGCGATTTCTCAGCTAAACGAAAAACAAAAAATGGATAAAATTTCCAGGGGCGACCAGGATATTGTGGCTTTTGCGGCGCATGAGGATGAGGCTTTGTTTCAGGTGTTTTTTATTCGGGATGGAAAATTGACCGGGCGGGAGCATTTTATGGTTTATGGTGTTGCGGAAAATAGCCCGGAGGGCATTATGACGGAGTTTGTGACCCAATTTTATTCCGGAACGCCATTTGTGCCGCGGGAGCTGGTTTTGCAGCATGATGTTTTGGATGCGCCTATGATTTCGGCATGGCTGGCGCAGGTTCGCGGGCATAAGGTGGCTTTGACCGTGCCGCAAAAGGGGGAAAAGCAAAAGCTTGTCAAAATGGCGGCGGATAATGCGATTATCCAGCTGGAGCAGTTTGGCGAGCATATCAAACGCGAGGCCGCGCGGACAATCGGCGCGCTGGAGCAAATCCAGCAGGCCATCGGGCTGGCGCAGCCCCCTGCGCGCATTGAAGCCTATGATATCTCGAATATTCAGGGCTTTGAAAATGTCGGCTCGATGGTGGTTTTTGAGGATGGCCGCCCGCGCCGCAATGATTACCGGAAATTCAAAATCCGTTCGGTGAAAGGCGCGAATGATTTTGCCAGCATGCAGGAGGTTTTGGAGCGGCGTTTTAAACGCTACCGCGCCGAGTGGGATGCCGATATTTCCGAGGATGCCGCGAAATTTTCAAAGCTGCCGGATTTGATTTTGGTGGATGGCGGAGCTCCGCAGGTTTCCGCCGCCGCCGGGGTTTTGGCGGCTATGGGGCTGGAGATTCCCCTTTGCGGCATGGTGAAAGACGACCGCCACCGCACCCGCGGCCTATTATCCGGCAATCGCGAAATCATTTTGCCGCTAACATCCACGGGCTTTCGCCTTTTGGCGCGCATCCAAGAGGAGGTTCATCGTTTTGCAATCGAATACCATCGCACTTTGCGCTCAAAAGCGCAGGTTCGCTCTATTTTGGACGATATCCCCGGCATAGGCCCCGCTCGCCGCCGCGCCCTGATGCTGCATTTCAAAGATATAGATGTCATCAAAACCGCTGAAATCCACGAGCTATCCGCCGTCCCGGGCATAAATCCCGTCACCGCCACCGCTATTTACAATTTCTTCCATACCCCCCTTTAAGGTGTGCTTTTTGTCCGCATACCAATTATTTAGGTATTTACAAATCCGCTTTTTTCAGGTATACTAAAGATAGGGTTATACGGAGGGATATGGAGGGATATGATGAAAATTGAAAAAATTAGCGAAAATCAGATAAAGTTTATGCTGACAGACCAGGATTTAAGCGAACGCAATATGAAAATCAACGAGCTGGCCTATGGCTCGCAAAAGGCGCAGGAGCTTTTTCGCGAGATTATGGAGCGGGCTAGTTTGGAATGCGATTTTCATACCAATAACGAAACCGCGCTGATTATCGAGGCTATCCCCATGAAATATAGCGGAATTATGGTTGTTGTGACCAAAGTCGCCGGGCAGGAAGAGCTCGAAAACCGTTTAGGCCGCGCATCTGCTTTGGCGGTGGAAATGATAAATGAGGAATTTTTTGGCGGTGTGCCTATGAATGAGCAGCCCATAGGGCTTGATTTTCCTATTCCCGCGATGCCCATGCCGCCTCAAATCCCAACCCCTCGCAAGGCAGCCGCAAATCCGCAATCAACCCAAAAAGATGCGCCATCCCATATCATTTATGCGTTTAAATCCTTTGAGCAGGTGGTTTTGGCGGCGGTGCGCATTTCCGGCACAATCCGAAATAGTTCGACACTTTTTAAACACAAAGAACAATATTATTTGCTGGTAGAAAGCGAGCGCACAAAAATTTCTGCCGGCCATGAAGGCATTTTGCGGGAATACGGCCAAAAAATCGGGGCGGATTCCGCAAAAGATATTTCCAAAATGTTTTTAAGCGAACATGGCGAAACCATCATAAAACGCAATGCAATCAATATCCTCGCCGCCTATTTAGCTTAGGAAAGCAGGGGCAATGAAAAATGCGAAAATCCGCGAATCGGCGGAGGATTATTTGGAAGCCATTTTAATTTTGGGCAAAAAAACAGGCCGTGTGCGAGCTATCGATATCGCGGCCTATTTGGAATATTCAAAACCCAGCATTAGCATAGCTATGAAAAAATTGCGCCTAGATGGGCTAATCGAAACCGCCCCGCAGGGGGATATCACCCTGACCACCAAAGGCCGCAAAGTAGCCGAGGCGGTTTATGAGCGGCATATTTTTATTAGCCAATGGCTCATTAGCCTAGGCGTTGATGAAAATACCGCCCTGGCCGATGCCTGCAAAATGGAGCATGCCCTAAGCCCGGCCAGCTTTAATGCTATTAAAAATGCCGTCATTGATAAAAATTAGTCAAAATTTTCACCTTGTCCTAGCAGTAAAATTTGTTTGATATTATCAGTCGCATCCGCCGCCAAATTTTCGTCGGTTAAAACACAAATCAGATTTTCATTATTCAGACCCAAAAACGTCCCCTCGAAATGCACATCGGTATTGGTGATAACGCGGATTTTCATGCCGCGCTGATATGTTTCGCCCTTGAATTGAAAATCTTTTATCGGGAAAAGCTCGAAACACCGCTGGACGACCAAATGGCGGTATTCATCCGACGAAAGCATGCGGCTTTGCATATTGGCGGGGAAAAAAATCCAGCCCACCAGCCGAATAATCGTGCGGATAATATATGCCAAAATCAGCGCGAGAAAAATATCCCCCAAAGACAGCGGAATACCGCCCGGCAGGCCAATATTTGAAAATGGCATAATCTGACGCAGGTTGTATAAATGGCGCATCAATCAATCCCCCTATTATTCTTGTGAAAGTTCTAACTTAATTTTGTTTACGGTATAGCGGGCGGCGCCCGGGGTGTAGTTTTCCGCATTGGCGTATTTTTGGGCGTATTCTGATAAAAATTCATCAGTCAACTCCAGCCCCTCATGCTTTGCTATTTTTTGCGCACAATCCACAAAGCCCGACTGCTCCAGCTTTGGCAGATTTATCCGCAGCCCAAAAATATGGGATGGAAAATCTTGACAGGCGGCCGCATAAAGGGGCATCCCCATTTGGGCGGCCTCGTTTATATGCGGAAAATAGCGGTCGTAATCCGTCTGGGTCAAATCGTCTATAAAAAATACAAACTTTTTATTATGCGGCGCGATAATGCGGGCGATTTTGGAAATTTTTACCAAATCCGCCGCTTTTAAAACCAAAACTCGCAGACTCCTGTGTTGCAAATCCCGCGCCAGCAGCTGCATTGCGGCGGTTTTGCCAGAGCCGCCCTCGCCAATAATCAGTGTGTTTTCAAATGGCAGATTATGGATATAATTGATGGCATTTTTTGCCAATTCCTCACGCTCGTGCTGATGGATATTTGCCGCCGCCAAATCCGCAGAAACGCCGCAAATCCGCCGTCCGTCAAATTTTAGCCAGCAATACCGCCCAATATCCCCCAGCCCAACGCTGCTATAATACATCTGCAATAAATCCGCCAAAGCCTGCGGCGAATCGGCATTGCAAAGCTCGGCATAAAAATCATCCTCGCTAAATTTGATTGGTATATAATTGGCAATAGCGTCGTCCCGTCCCCAGAGCTGGGCGGCATGGGTCGGTATATCAAATTTCATCAAATAAATCAGGCTTTTAAAATCCCGCAGGGCATAGTCGGCCAGCGAGCTATTTTCCTCGAGCCCGCCGCCCCCGGCATATGCCAGAGAAAATGGGTTTACATCAGCTAAAACGCGATTGAGAATATATTTTTGAAAAATATTTCCGGCAAAACCCTCATTTTCCGCGGTTTCCAGCAAATAGGGCAGAGCCTCATGATATAGCCCCCGCGCCAAAAGGGCGGAATCCGGGCTTTCCTGGTCCATCAGCTGTAAAACCATTTTGCGAAAACGCGATAAAACCGGGTCTTTTTTGAGGCTTTTAAAAACAACCAAACCATCTAGCATATAAATAAAATCAAGCAAGCCGGAATTTATCATATTAGACCTCCTTATATAATTACGCTAATTATTTTTCTATTGTCAAGCCCGATTGGATTGGGCAAAACTGCCGCTAAATCTATTATTTCGGGGGTTATTACCTCGCCGGGGGCTATTAGGGGGATGCCGGGAGGGTAGGGGGTAATGAATTGGGCGCAAACCCGGCCAACAGTCTGCTTTAGGGGGATTTGCTCGGATTTTGCAAAAAATGCCTGGCGGGGCGACATTTCAATAATTGGTATATGACTTTCTAATATTTTGTTGCCCTCCATAGGGCTGGGTTTTGCGATTTTTGCAAATTGGGCAATGGCATTGGCGAAAGTCTTGTAGGCGGCGGGTTTGTCGGCGCAACTGGTCATGGCGATAATATGATTTGGCTGGGCGGATTCGATATCGATGGCAAAATTTTCCGCCAAATATTCCGCCAGAGCAAAACCGCTAAAATCCCCCGCCAACACCAGTTTTGCCGGGTCATAATCAAAAATATCGGGGGAGGAATTTTTATCCACCAAAATTATGCCCGGAATATCCGCCAGATAATCCCGCAAATCCGCCAAACGCGCAAAATAATCGGCAAAAATGCCGGGCTCGCTTGCCAATTTCGCAATTGCGAAATCCGCTTGCGCCATTAGCAAATAGGATGGGCTGGTGGTTTGCACCGCGCGAATGCAGGCGGCCAGCCTATCCGCCAAATCTTTGTCAATATTTTTGCTAATATGCAAAACCGCGCTCTGTCCCAGCACAGGCAGGGTTTTATGCAGGCTTTGCACAACAATATCCGCGCCCAGCGCGATGGCAGAATCTGGAAAATTGTCAGAAAATGCCAAATGCGCCCCATGCGCCTCGTCCACAATAAAAACCACACCTCTATTATGACACATTTGCGCGATTTTTGCAATATCTGAAATTGCGCCCTCGTAGGTGGGGCTGGTGAGAAAAAGCGCGGCGGGCTTTTGCGCATCGAGAGCGGCGGCGATATTTTTGGGGTCGATAACACCGGGAAAAGCCCCAAAAATCAAGGGCGGCGGCAGGTAGGTCGGCATGGCCCCCGACAAAATCAGTCCGCTATAAAGCGAATGATGCGCACCCCGCGCAACCAGCAGTTTTTCGGCATTTATGGCCATTATTGCCGCCAAAATTCCCGCGCTCGCGCCATTTACCAAAAAATGGCTGCGCGCCGCTTTTGCGATTTGCGCCAAATTGCCCTCAAACCCCGCAATTATGCCATTTGGGTGCATCAAATTATCCGCGCCGGGGATTTCGGTGATGTCCATTTCCAGCAGGGCAGGGGGCAAAAAATCCGCGTTTCCTTTATGCCCGGGCATATGAAATCGGTGGCGAGCGGTGTTTGATATTAGATATTCATATATATGACTTTTCAATATATCGCCGCCTTGAATAGATATAGTAAAATATGCTATAATTAAGAATATACTTTTTTTGGTAAAATGTCAATATTTTTCGAGGTGGATTATGCCGGGGATGATTACTCATTATTTTTGCGCGAAAACCGTGATGGCCGCGCTGCCCGCCGATATTCGGGGGCGGCTGGCGGAGCATGGGCGGATGTATAATATCGGTTCGCAGGGGCCGGATATCTTTTTTTATGATTTTCCCGGGCTTTTGGGGCGTCGGCGGGGGATAGGCTCGCGGATGCATCAAAAGCAGGTTGGTGAATTTATTGGCGAAATGGCGCGGGAGGCGGGGCGGCTGGCCGAGCCTGTGCGGGGCGCGGCTTTTGCCTATATTGCCGGATATTTAACACACTATTGTTTGGATTGCGCGGCGCATCCTTATGTTTATTATAAGACAGGCTTTCGCAAGCCCGGCGAGCGGCGGGGCGGTCTGCGCTATTCCGCCTATCATCGCAGTTTTGAAACGTCCATTGATGTTTTAATGCTAAAATTGCTGGCGGGCAAACGTCCCGCTGATGAAAAATTTTGGCGGCTGATTTTTACAAAAAATGGAAAAACACGGCAGGTGGCGGATTTTCTGGGGGGCTGTATTTCGCGGGTTTATGGGGCGCGGGTAAATGGGCGGCAGGTTTTTGCCGCGATGCGCTGGATGTGGCGCACCACGCGGATTTTGCAAAGCACCCGCGGCCGCCGCAAGCGGCTGATGGAGCTGGCCGAGGATGTTATTATCGGCGGGCGGGTTTGCTCCTGCATGATTCATCCCCAGCAGACGGATGGTTTAGATTATTTAAACACGAAAAATACCCCATGGAAAATGCCATGGGATGAAAACTCCATTTCATGCTGTTCTTTTACCGAGCTTTTTGACAATGCCTGCAATACCGCCAAACCCCTAATTTCCGCCCTTTATGACTATGCCTACAATAATGGCAGCTTGGCGGATTTTACCGCGCTGGCGGGCAATCGCTCGCTAAAATCCGGGATGGATGACTGCGCAAATGTGGAATTTCGTTTTCATGATATTATTTACAAATAATATTAGTATTTCATATGGCAAATATATTTTTTGTATGTTACAATTAAATAAGCAAAAGATTCAGGAGGTGTTTTTTTGGCGACAACTAAGGATTTTTTATTTGAGCTTTGCGAATCTTCGGGGGTTTCGGGTTTTGAATTTAAAGAGGCCGCGGGGATTGTAAAGAAGGCTTTTTCCGAATATTGCGACGAGGTGCGCATTGATACTTTGGGAAATGTGATTGGCCACAAAAAGGGAAATGGCAAGCATAGCATCCTTTTTGCGGCGCATTTGGACGAGATTGGGCTAATGGTTTCCGGCTATGAAAAGGGCGGATTTTTGCGCTTTACCACCATTGGCGGCTATGACCAGCGGGCTTTGGTTGCCCAGGAGGTTATTATTCATGGGCGGGAGGATATTTATGGGATTATCGGCGTTAAACCGCCCCATCTCACCACCCCGGAGGAAGCCAAAAAAGCCCATAAAATCGAGGATATGGCCATTGATACCGGGCTTTGCACAGACGAGCTGAAAAAGCTGGTGCGCATTGGCGATGTTGTTACGATTAAACGCAAAATGGTGGAGCTAAAAGGCGGCTCTGTGGCCGGCAAAGCTATCGACGACCGCGCTGGGGTTGCGGTTATGTATCAATGCATGCAGGAATTAAAGGATATGAATTTGGATATCGATATTTATTATGTTGCCAGCTCGCAGGAGGAAATCGGCGCAAAGGGCGCGGCTGTGGCCACATATGATATCAAACCCGATATCGCTATCGCGCTGGATGTTACCCATGGCCTCAGCCCGGATGTGGCCGAGCCTAAAGGCAAAAAAATGGGCGCAGGGCCTGTTATTGAGCGGGGTAGCAATATTCATCCAAAGGTTTTTGAGACTTTGAAAAAAACCGCCGGTGATCATTTTATTGCCCATCAAATCGGGGTCGCCCCCGGCATGAGCGGCACGGATGCTATGACTATGCAGGTTGCTGGGCGCGGATGCGCCGCCGGGGTGATTAGTTTTGCGTTAAAATATATGCATACCTCCGTTGAGGTAATCAAAATGAAGGATATTATGCTCTCTGCCAAATTGCTGGCGGCCTATTGCAAAGATTTATCCGGAAAAGATTTGGAGGAGATGCTATGCTTTTAAAGAAGCTGACTGATGCAAATGGCATGCCCGGCTTTGAATCCGAGGTTCGCGAAATCATAAAAGAGGAAATCAAGGATTTTGTGGATGAAATGTATACGGATAGGATGGGTAATCTGATTGCGGTGAAAAACAAAAACGCCTCTGGGCGGCATTTGGCGCTTTCTGCCCATATGGATGAGGTGGGGCTGTGCGTTACCCAGATTGACAAAGACGGCTATTTGCGTTTTTATTCATGGGGGGTGGATGCGCGGATTTTGCCTAGCAAAACGGTGAAAATCGGCAAAGACCGGATTGTCGGCGTTATTGGTACAAAGGCGATTCATTTGCAAGAGCCGACCGAGCGGCATAATGCGCTAAAGGTTGAGCAGCTTTATATCGATATTGGCTGCGAATCCAAAGAGGAGGCCGAAAAGCTGGTGCAAATCGGGGAATATGTGGCTTTTGATTCCGAATATACCGAATTTGGCACAAAAATAAAGGCGAAGGCTCTGGATGATCGGGCGGGCTGCTATGCTATTATCGAGGCTTTGAAATCCGATTGCCCCCATAAAATCACCGCTTGTTTTGTGGTGCAGGAGGAGGTCGGTTTGCGCGGCTCGAAAATCGCCGCATACCAGATTGATGTTGATTTGGTGCTGAATCTGGAGAGCACGATTTGCGCCGATACTATGGATATCAAGGATCATTTGACTGTGAATGTGCAGGGGGCGGGGCCGAGCATTTCCATGATTGACCGCTCCAGCGTTTATTTGCGCAAATATTATCAAGCCCTGATAGATGTGGCGGAGAAAAATGGTATTCCATACCAAATGCGCCGCTCGCAAATGGGCGGGACAGATGCGGCCAATTATCATGAGGCGCATGGCGGCACTGCCGCTATTGGGCTGGCTGTGCCATGCCGATATATCCATAGCCCCGTGTCTATTGTTGACAAAAGGGATTTGGAAAATTATGTAAAACTCGTTCAAAAATTTGTGTGCGCCTATGGGAATGGCGACGTATTGTAGGAGGTAATTATGGATAAAAAACTTCTGGAAAAAATGTGCCAAGCCTATGGGCCGTCCGGCTTTGAGTGCGGTATTAGCGCGGTTATTGAGGAGAGCATCAAAGATTATGTAGACGAGATTTCTCGGGATGTTTTGGGGAATCTGATTTGCCGCAAAAAGGCAGATGGCCCGAAAATGATGCTGGCCGGACATATGGATCAAATCGGCTTTCTGATTAGCCATATTGATGATGAGGGCTTTTTGCGCTTTGCCACAATCGGCGGATTTAATCCCCAACTAATTCAAAATCAGCGAGTGCGTTTTGAAAATGGCACAATCGGCGTTATTCGCGGTGAGCGGGTAGATGAGCCGAAGGATTTTAATATGACGAAACTTTATATCGATATAGGCGTTGCTGATAAGGCCGCCGCTGAAAAAAAGGTGAAAATCGGCGATACCTGTATTTATGCTAATGATACATTTATCAATGACGATATTATTATGACTCCCGCGCTGGATGACCGGATTGGGTGCTATATTATGGTCGAGGCGGCCAAAAAGCTGAAAAATCCGGTTTATGATACCTATTTTGTTTTTACTGTGCAGGAGGAGATTGGGCTAAAAGGCGGGCGCACCTCGGGTTATACTGTTGACCCGGATATCGCCCTGAGCTTTGATGTGACCGGCTCGGCCGATACCCCTAATTGCCTAAAAGCCCCCATGAAAATGGGCAAGGGCGCGGCCATAAAAATCAAGGACAGCTCCCATATTTGCGCGCCAGAGGTGGTTAATTATCTGGAAAAAGTGGCGGTGGATAATAATATCCCCCATCAATTCGAGATTTTAACCGCAGGCGGTACTGATTCCGGCGCGATTCAAATGACTAAAGGTGGCGTAAAAGTTGGGGTTATTTCCGTCCCATCCCGCTATATCCATTCGGATAATGAAATGTGTTCGGTGAGCGATGTTGAAAACTGTATTGATTTGACTGTAAAAGTTTTGGAAACAAAAATGTAAAACCTTAAACCACTGATAAACACAGATAAGCACGGATAAAGACCTATCATCAGGTTTTTATCCGTGCTTATCCGTGTTTATCAGTGGTTTAAGGTTTAATTAAAGTTGATAATATTTTCGGTATAATCCCGCGCTAAGTCGTGGCGCATATAGTTTATTAGGCGGTTTACCAAGGCGGCGGCCTCGGCATTTGTCATCATTTGTTGGGGATGAATGCGACCGTTTTGGTCGGGGAAAATTAAACCAATTCGAGCGGCGGCATAAATATCTCGCCGCGCCCAATCGCCGATATACGAATCATCAACAAAAGGCGTCATTGGGGTGGGGTCAGGACCTAAATTGGTTAAACCGAGAATACGCAGGGTCAAAACATAGGCCTCCTCGCGGCTCATTATAAAATCCGTATAAAACCGCCCTTGGCCGCGACCGCGGATAAGCCCCGCCTCGTATGCCGACATAATATATGGAAAATCCGGCCTATCCGGCGGCACATCCGGGAAAACCAATCCTGTCACATTACCATTTCGCGCATTGCGCAGCTGCGCCTGGGTTGGTTGCACCAAAGGCATCCTGGCGGCGCGGACAAGCATAGTAACAAATTGCGCCCGGGTAACGCCCTGCTCGGGACGGAAATGGCGCGGCTCGCCGGACAAAACCTGCATAGAAAATAGCCGCCGGATATCAGGCTGCGCCCAATGCCCATGCAAAAATTCCACATCCGGGGCGGGCAGCTGTTCAAAAGTATTAAACGACGAAATATAGCTAGACCCGCTAGTTTGCGCGCCATAAAATGCATTTGGCAAAACATTGATGCTCCATGTCATACCACTGCGATTTTGCAAAACTTCGCGATAATTCCCAGCAAAACTAATGGCAGTCGGCTCTGTCGGCACAAACTGCAAAACCGAATTTACGGTGACGCTAGGGGTTTGCTGATAATGCAATTGCCAAGCAGGCGTGCTAACAATCCCTGTCAAAATATGGGTTTCGGTGGCAGACCATGCGGAATTATACCCATAAATACGCCCAGAAACCTCATGCACAATAGTCGCCCCATTGCTAGTAAAAACGGCGCGTTTCGCCATATCGCCGCTAAAATAGGTAACACCGGGGTGCTCATCACGAATCAGCGAAATGGATTTATGGGATTGGCGGGGGTCGATTGTGAAAACAGTATCACCAATGGTAATATTTTCACGCCAAGCATTTGCCCCCACCAGCCGAATATTTTCAATAATCTGATTGCCCTCGCGCCGCCAGTCAATCGTATAAGTAATGGTGCGGTCTATATAAACGCCGGGCGCAGTAGCCGCAGACGGCCGCACCTCATAAGTCACCGTAAACCGCCCAGACTGGGCATTTGTGATTTGCCCATTTTGCCGGCGGGTCATAGTACCCACAAACTCAACAGGCGCACCCCCGGTAATCCAGATTTGCTCCTTATAGGTAATAAATTCCTGAGGCTGGGCGCGCCCATTTTGCCGCGCACCCTGGGCGAGGAGAGCCTCGGTGGTCAGGGGCAGCCGCGCCCCCTCGGTTATCCCGCCAAAAAACCCGATATCGCTGGGCCGCACCCGGCTATGAGCAGGATTTTGGGCATAAACCACCGCCGGCATGACCGAAAAAACCATCACCGCCAAAAGCACAAATGCAATAATTTTTCTGATTTTTTTCATAAAATTCCTCCTCCCAAAACCTTCACAGCTTTTGCTTAATCCCCGCTTGCTTTAATACGCCGTTTGCCATATGCCGCTTACGGATTTGCCCATCAACCACCACAATATTATTGGTGATGGGGCTGTACCAAATATCGTGGTCGCCTTTGCCATGCCGCCTAAAGGTGCAGCCATTGGCGGAAAGTATCGATTTAACCTGCTTTGTGTAATCTGCCATCCGCTACAATACCGCGACCCGCAGGCTATCCACCCGCTCGGACTCGAAAACAATATTGATATCGCCCGCAACGCCGGTTTCCAAAAGAAAATCCGGCAAACCTACGCGGACACGCTCAATCAGGCCATCGAATGAATTCGATTCCAGCAAAAAACCGGGGGCTTCCTCCGATTCGCAATGCCAGCGGCAAATTTCATTATCCCAAATCATTTTCACGGTATAAGTCATGCCTTTTACCTCTCAACTAACACCACAAATCCGGTGATGGTCATGCCGGGGGTGCGGGGTGTTTGTATTAAATTTGTCATAACCAGAACATGGTCGCCAATCACCAAATCCCGCGCTTGAACAATCTCATTATTTCGCCCAACTATCGCATTTACAGGGATGTTGACGGTCATGGTGTTGTTGATATTGCTAATCGGGTGCCATTGGTTGGTGACGGGGTCTTGAATCGACACATCACGCAGGCGGATGCTGGATTCTGTCACCTCGAAAATAGTGCCGCGAGCGGCGCGGTTGGCATAGGGGGCATCTATTACATGGCTCGCCCTCGCGCCATCCGTAACGATTGTGAAAACTTGGTCAACAACACTTGTTTCGGTATATGTCAGGAATGTATTTGGATTAACAAAGCCGCTAGGCCCCAGGAAAACCGTGCGGGAATCTATGGCAAACTGCCGCTGGATGGGCGTGAAAATCCAGCCATGGCCGGACAAAATCGCCATAGAATGAACGCGGAAGCTAGTGCCATCAACCACATGCGCCACCCGCCCGCGAGCAATTTGCAGCGCGGAAACATCCGGGCGGTCGACAATATCCACAATGGCCGCTGTATTTGCGCCATTTAGCACCACGTTGGCCACATGATCCGCCGGGAAAATCTCCCGCCCGGTAACAAGGCGGCCGTGGCGACGAACAATCGTCCCCGCATCGGTTTGGATTTGGCCAAAATGCCCGGTGATATTGAAATTGCCATTGCCATCGGCATGAATCACCGCATCCGCGCCCAGCACTTCGTCCCGCTGGGTTCGGAAAGTCACCATACGCACCTGCTGCCCGGCAAAATTGCC
>Ga0209755_10002271_pt1 | contig 26796 bp, 23 predicted proteins | sample TergutCo191P1_FD_187301 | JGI IMG/M metagenome (GOLD analysis project Ga0209755, IMG submission 187301) | Cornitermes sp. P1 segment gut microbial communities from Petit-Saut dam, French Guiana - Co191P1 (SPAdes) (version 2) | ecosystem: Host-associated > Arthropoda: Insects > Digestive system...
CAGCATCGCCATTGTTGATGGCTTCAATTGCACGACTTGTAACACTTTTATTAACTTCGCCAAGCAAGCTATGTAATGCCCTATGCTCATCTGTACGTGCATATGGATATGCAGAGTTTAGGTCACGTAGTATTGTTATTGTATCTTTTTTAGCATTTAAGTCAGCAAATACAAAATGAAGTGTTTCACCAATTCGTACCGGAGATACATCTAAAATATCACCGTCAAACACCATATCTACTACACCTTTGCCATAAGCACATGCTTGATCTAAACGACCACATCGGGACGGAGTAAGCTGCTCACCATGGAAAGCTGCTTCCATTTCTCCACGTACTGTAAGGTTAAGACCATAGAGTCTATTGAAAGCCCTTGCTGTGAGTAAACAAATTGCTGCTGATGAAGATAGACCTTTCTTTTGCGGAAGGGTCATTTTGTAGCAATCGAGTTCAATTCCTCCAATATCATAAAAGGTAGATATATATGCTGCCACACCGGCGATGTATGAAAAATAGCCGCCTTCTGATGCAACCTTATGCAATTCGTTTGCATTAAATGTTTGCTCAAAGAACAGAGTTTCACCGGCAGAGGTTAATGTTTTTAGCTTTAATTTGTCAGACATTTGCACTTTGGCGTATATTCCCTCTTCCGTGCATGCAACAATAGACCTGCCGGGAACGATATCACTATTAAATTTCCGCATTTGTCCCGCCCAGTCTGAATGTTCCCCGAATAGGCACAATCGCCCCGGCACGAACAAATCAAGTGCATTCGATAGTTTTTCAGATAACATTTTCATAATCCTCCATATTCTATCTTAGTTTATTTGACACAGTAAACCTCATTTCCTCAAGAAACAACGCAAGCACTCTGTCGTCATCAGGGTCAATATCCAGTGCCGCAGGTGATGTGGCTGTGGGCAAGCGAAGTACTATATGCAACCAGTTATTATCAGCTATCAACTCGGCAGGTATACGCACCTCATATGTGCCATGCCTGATAATGTGCATTACATCAAGCACCTCGCCATTGACTTCAATCTCAACGCGCTGTGCTATGAGCCACGGTTGTCCCTGCTCGGGAACACGGTTAGACGGAGTAACCAGCGGCTCCGCTGTGAATGAGAAGAGCAGGTCTGGTTGCTGCTGATACGCAGAAGTATCTGATATGAAAAACACAAACTCTGCAACATGCCCCTGTGTCCATGCTCCGGATTCTTCTTGTAGCGGCATTCCGCTCATAATATGACCGTGATAATTTGCGTTATACTCATCAAAGTATATTGCTGTGCCAAACTCATATGCAGCCAGTTGACGAAGCGGGAATCTCTCTGTTATACGTAGCTCCATATCCTCAAGTTGGTTGATATACCATATGTTATTGCTTATCAAATACTCGACAAAACCCCAACCAGCATCTACGCTGAAAAACTCTAGTAGTGTTCTGCTATAGTCAAGTGTGAAGGCGTATGTTAGCTCATTATCAGCGATGGTTATGCCGTCAGGCATGGTTATCAATACATCTTCAAGCTCCACAGACATATCGTTACCGTGTATCGTTAGCTCATAAGCTCCGGCAGGGAGCATCGCATTGAGCCAGATGTTACTTGGTGCTAAGAAGGACTCAAGCTCCTCCTCTGTGTTTACACGATTAAATACCAGACTGTCTACATCAAAGTGCAAAGTGTCAAATGTAGACAGTTCGTACCCTGCGGACTCTATTTGTGCTACTAACGCTGTGTCGGCTGTGTTTATGAGGACTTGGTGGCCGTTGACAGGCGTGCCGTACTCGTCTTCACCTAAATCGACAAGTTTGTGGTTGTCTCCAAAAAACAGGTTGAAGCTGCCGGAACCGGGGGCAACGTTGTTAGTTACATATATGGGGATTTCTGCAGGGTCTATGAAGCGCGGATAGCCGGGTTCGCGCGCTATAGGAACTATGCTGTGGCGGTAGAGGTTGAATTGGATGTGCGTCAGAAGTGGTGAAGTACTTCTCGCATATACGTGAGGATGGTTGCCTGGCGAAATATTAACATCGCCAAACCAATTAACTATATGTCTATATTGTGAAATAGTCGCTCGCGCGTGATTGATGTCAAATTGTATTGTCGTATGGCTGTATGTATAAACAGAGAAAACCAACAGCATGGTTACTGCCAATGAAAACTTCCGCTTACTCAACAGCATAAATGATACTACGGGTGCTACAGTTGCAAATACTGATAGAATCAAGAAGTGAGAAGGCCTGAATAAATCACCTAATCTCATTAATAATAAAGGCACAAACCTTTGAAAACTCATGCATGATAGATTGTTGACACCATACACATACGGTGCTACTAAATAGGCAAAGAGAATGTTTACTTTTATTGTAAAGGCAGTAGATATTGCCAATATTTTAAAAGCAGTAGATTTATTTATTCTATACAAAAAACTTATTGCAATAATAATAGCAGGACCAACCGAGACTGAGAAATATCTGTCTGCCAATAGCGTTCTGACATTCCGTCCATCTCCTGCCACCAAATCTTGAATAGAACCTATCATAGCGTACGATAATAAAAATATATTTGCTGCTATTTGCGACAATGCAAAAACCGTAGCAAGAAACAAAAGCACGTTCTCCTTTAAGAATTTTTGCGCTTGTAATCGCGTGCTTTTTCTGCTTAGGGATACTAAGAAAAAGGCAAAAGATACGAAAAGTAAGGGCAGCAATCCGTGAGTAAAAATAAAGGTAGTCCATATTTGCCCCAGCATAGTTCTGAAAAATGCAATCATACTACTAATATTTAGGACATATAATAACCATTCAATTGAAAATGTATTGCCTAAAGATTCTATAGTATTGCCAAGTGAGTCACCTGATGCTAGCCAAACCGCATTTTGTACATAATATATAGAATATCTGCTCAACATAAGTAATAGCACAAATGACGGCACAAACATCCACAAATTAACAAGCATTTTCTTGCTTATTATAAAATGCGTCAGTATCACTAAAAATACTGCCCCCCAAATGAAAAGCATCCTTGTATGAACGAGTATCCCATAATTCAATATTACACTCAACAATAGTGTATATATAATATTGGACTGTCCTGATTTAACTCTTTTTCCCATTGAGAGTAAAAGATATAATACCAGCCAATTTAGAAATATCAGCATAGCATCATTCCACACATGATGTGACCACATAACACTTGTTTTCAAACAAACTGCAGCAATTGAAGTGATAATTATGAGTTTTCGGTTGTTTATGCTAAACATATTCGTCATTATGTTATAGGCAAGAACGCCGCTAAGCGCTATCAGAGCAGCATTCACTAGCCTAATCACTAACAGTATAGTATTAGGAGAGAGCTCAAAGTAGAAAAGTGGCGCGAAGAAAAAGGTAAATCCAAATCCGTAATAAGAAAGTACGGCAACCACCCTGCTCCAATCATATCCTGCGAGATAAGCGGCTGTTGCCATAGTACCAACCTCGTCGATAACCAAATGCAGTAGCCCAGGCATAAAAAACCTAAAAGCTCCCAACGGAATGAAAATAGCAAAGAAAATAAATATCTGCCATTTATAGTTTTGATAAAATCTCATTGCAAAATTGCTATTATCTGCTTGTGCACTCAAGTCAGCGCCCCCCCCCCGAGAAATTCAGATTTGTTCCACACATATATGCATTCTCATCTGACATGAGAAATTTAATCCCGGCAACAATCTCATCTACACTCATATTACGCCCAAGCGGACTTTCGTGTGCGGTCATTTCAGCTACACGGCTGTCTAAATCGCTTAAAAATTTTGTTTCCATCATAGAGGGAGAAACAGCATTTATGCATATCCCCTTGCCGCAATACTCGGCGGCAGCAGCTTTCATAAGTCCAAGCAAAGCATGTTTGCATACAATGTAATCTGTTATAAACTTCGGCGGCACACCCACAGTATATGCCGACAGCATGACCACAATTCGCCCAAATTTCTTTTTTGCCATAGCAGGCAGAAAAGCTCTCAGCATCTCTGCAAAAGAGTATACTTGTATTTCCATTTCACGTCTTGTTTGCTCACCGTCAAAATCCTTTAGCCGCATATGATTAAATTTCCCCGCTGCGAGGTGCAAGATATGTGTAGGGTGCGAATACTTGAGTTTTATTGTTTCAATTAGGCCTGCTACTTCCTGCGGATAACTCAAATCAGCATAAACAGGCTCAACCGAAATGTCATTCATTTCAGAAACAAGTTTCTCAAACTCAGGCGACATAGTCCTGTAATGAGCGATAACTCTAGTGTTCTTTGATTGACAATCAAGGTCAAGCTTTCTGATAAAAGCCATACCTATATCGGAACTTGCACCTGTAATCAAATATACTTTTTCCATGGTGTTATTTCTCCTACTCCGTAAACCCTACAACAAGCGTAGCTTTTGATACCCGCTCATTTCGTTGGTTTCTAATCTCCGCTTTTATCGTAATTCTTTTTAAAATCTCATTTATCTCCGATACTTTTCCCTTAATACGCAGACTGTCGCCAATATGAACAGGCTTTTGAAAAGAAATATCCGCTTCCTGAAAAATAGCATACTTGCCGGGAATGTACACGCCCACGAGGGTTGAATAAAACGATGCTGTTAGCATTCCATAACACAGGACACCATTAAACCCTTTAGCTTTTGCAAAATCATTATCAATATGCATGGGGTTTATGTCTCCCGTTGTTTTTGTGAAGTTATTATGCATATCTTCTGTTATGGTAACACCCTCAGATTCTGAAGGAAATATCACTTCATAACCGAGTGCTATATCTTCCGGTCTTAATTCATTGGGTTCATGTTGAGTAGTCATTGCATCTAGCCCCTATTAGAATCTATCAAGTTTGCAAATTCTCCTACGTTTTTGAGCTTCATAATTTCATCTGTTGAAAATTTAACATTAAAATACCTTTCGGCAGCGACGATGAGCTGAATCTGCGTCAAAGAATCCCAATCTTCATGATCATTCGCACTCATTTCCGGAAAGATTTCCATATCATCTTCGTCAAAAACATCTCTGAAAATTTCTTGCAATTGTTTCAAAGTATCCATCTATATTATCTCCTCAATTAAATTTATGAATGTATTGATTTTATGTGCTCTCGATATATCTAGCACATAAGTATTATCTGTACTTGTTTTTTCAAATCCATACCCTAAGTATAAATCCTTGACCATCATATTTCTCTTCGTAGACAAGTACTCACCGGTGATTTTAGTGCAACCCAGCTCTTTTGCAGTTTCTGCAATCTTGTTAAAAACTAAATCCTCCACACCGCGTTTTAATACACGACAGCTCATAAGCCATGTGTCTATGAAGCATTCGGCGTTATCTTTTCGCAAAATGACTGCCGAGATAAGCCCATAATCGCTGAATTTATCACTTAGACTTGCATATATAAGTCTATAACTATCATTTTGCATAAAATCAGATATGTTAGCCTCGGAATATCTTTGCGTCCGCAGATTAAACTGGTTTGTCTTGTTTATGAGCTGTGAGAACCTCGGTATCTGTTTTTGCTCAAGAAAGCCGATATCAGCACTCATATCAAGAGCTTTAAGATATTCATCGTAATTGACAAACGAGCTTTCGAGCTTCGTGCGTTTCTCTTGAGCTACATAAGACGAACTGCGGCTTAAATCCTCTTTTGCAAGTTGAATCCAGTCAAAAGTGTGTGCTTTATAAAGCGCAGATGCGTAATAGGCGGGGTCATTCGGCACGTCAATTACCATTACTTCCGGCAAATGTGTTTTTACGATTTCCCGCTCGGCAGGGTTATCGTCGAAGAACACAAGACTGTCTGTACCAATGTTTAACTCTTTCGCTATACGTGTTATATTTGTAGCTTTATCGTCCCAGTTTGCTATGAAACAGGCTATGTCATATAGCTTTATCAGCATATCTTTATTTTTCAAAAATGGCTCTTTAGCTATTTCTTCCTCGTTTTTGCTACATATGGCTAAAATCACTCCGCGGTTTTTAAGTTCCAACACATAACTTTGGAAAAATCTATACGCTTCTCCAACGGCATTGTTTGGGTCAAGTTCTATACCGTCATACCCATCATCACCGACAATTCCGCCCCAAAGCGTGTTGTCAAGGTCTAATACGAGACACTTTTTTGTCATTCCGGAGAGCGCAGCAATCTGGTTACACATCAAGCTGCACACATCGCCCAAAAAATCAAAACAAAAACCTTGCTTATACAAAAAATATGATGAATAGTCAAACCATTTATTCTTGCCCAAGTTTGATGCGAGTGCATCAAAGTCAATAAAAGTGACATTGCTAGGTTTTTGTCTGATAAGTTCCTGATTAAGACTGCTCACAAAAGAGTTCTTAGAAAAGGCATAGTTAGCTTCAAGATTTCCAAGCTGGCTAATTGGCGGAGAAACAAAATTGGCTTGAAAAATATGTGCGCCGGTTTTGGACAGCTTTTCCCACAGCATTTTGTAGTAATCCATACTTTCCCTAAATGTTTCCGCTATCTCTGCATCGCTTGAGAGTAACTTAGGGAATCCTCTGACGTCACCGACATCAGGTATAAGCACTACTACGTCCGGCAAGAATGAATAAAGCTCTGAGGAATCATCCAATATGGCATTTGCGATTCCGTCATATTCGCCCTCAAATATGTTTGCGAGTATCCCATATTTGAATGCTAAAATGAGTTTAACCAGCTTGCAGACATACTGTATGCTGTTTGTCCCCATCACTGCGATTTTTAGTGACTTGTTGAATTTTCCGCTGTAGACATCACTCTTTTCAGCACGCTTTGCAAGCTTCATGAGTTTATCTATATCGGATAATTCAGTTCTTTCAAGTTCACTTTTTATGTCATCCTGAGTATTTTCTTTATCCATTTTATTGCAATTTCCTTAAATATCATTACTTTTTCAAAAAAGAAAATATTAAACCTATTTGTGCCTTCCAACTCAAAAACCACATCGCTGAAACTCTCGTTCTCGATACGCCTGAAGAACTCATTTCTCTTTTCGTGATTGAACTTTGGTGTGTTGTATATGCAAGCATTTCCTTCTACAGCCTGCTCAAGCGCTGATGGTTCGGAGTGAAGGAGTGGGAGTGTCTTTTTGTAGAAGTCATGTCCTTTTTCCGTGTTTGTCATAGCTAATGAAATTCCTTTTTTTATGTCATTTTTACCTTTTTTGAGACCCCAAAAATCAGCAAGTGTTATATCACTTATGCGCGGAATACTCTTGAACCTACAATTCTCACATGATGGGCGCATATATAAGTTGCTCCCAATATACCCACGCGTCCACGCACTGTTGTAACGGTTAGTAAAGCTTTCTTTACCGTTCTTAAACTTAACTAAAAGCCCCAACCTGTTCCAGCCCTGTTTCTTGTTTTTGAAATTGAAAAATTCAATTTCTGATTTATATCTTTTCACAAGCTCTTCAATATGTGCTTCATGTGCTTTTGGTGAGTTTACTCCTCTGCATATAAAGTCGCATAGTATCAATCTCTCATGATCTTTACCCAAGAATTCCAGTAGTGCGGCGTTGTGGCACGGTGTTCCGCAAAATAACACTTTTTCTCCGCTTACGAGAAGTTCCCTTACTTTCCTGTAAACACCTGCTGTATCGCTCTGAATGTATTTGGAGCGAAATATCTTTTTCAAATCATCATGCGTATTACCTACTATGTGTTTTGCTGATTTCCAGTCGTCGGAGAAAATACACCCGGAAATATACGCACCTTCTTTTAATGCTGTTTCGGCAAGTGCCCAGTACAGTCCGCCCGAAGTGCTTTTTATTCGTATATCTTCATCATGTATCCAAGAGGCATAAACGACAGGACTTCTCGCCATTTCGTTTTCTGTTTCATTTAAAACAGGGCAACTCCCTAAGCATATACCGCATTCGGTGCAACTATCTGCGTTTACAACAGGATACCAAAACCCCTCGTGGTCAACCTCAAAACCAATGGCATTATGAGGACATAAGTCGCCGCACATTTTACATCCGGAACAATCTGATTTTCTGATAGCACCATCAATCATTATTAAATCCTTCAATCGACCAATTAATTTTAGAGAACTCACGCGCTGGTTCATTCATCATAAGAGTTCTTTCTTTCACACGCCCCATAACAAGGGAGTTTGCTCCGACTACACTACCACTTTTGATTCTTGTTCCACGCATGACTGTGGCTCTCACAGCTAGCCACACATTATCGCCAATTATAACCTCGCGTGGCGGGTTTGCGACTTTGCCTTCTGCGTTTAGCACTTGATGGTGGTCGCTGTCCGAAATCATGCATTGACGCGCAATAAGACAGTCGTTTCCTATTGTCATTTTATAGGCGCATATTATGACTGCGCCACTGTTAATTGTGCAACGTCCGATATTCAGTTTTCCGTTTTGATGCACTTCGACGGTTGAGCCATAATATATATTTACATTACCACCTACTGTCATTTCTGCACCTTCACGCACCCGCAGATAACATTCGGCTCGTGATCGTGGATATTTATTTCCATTAATGATTAAGTGCGCTTTCAGATATATCTTTCCGTTTTTGCTTAGCTCAATTCTTGTGCCTCTATGTGGTATAAGGTAGCAACCCTTATCGCGAGTAATATTCCTGTGCAGGAAGTTATAGTAAATAAACTGAAATATGCCTACGGGTAACAATCTCTTTAGCATTCCCATTCGTATAAAATCCTTTCGCAAAGCACTACAAGTTGTAAATATAGTTAGGGTCATCGACACCGTTCAAGCAGTCTAACATTCGCCAATCCTCATTTAGCATCTCAATTTCATTCATTTCGTCACCTGTCAAAGTGAAGTCAAATATATTTATGTTTTCCTTTATGTGCTTTTCACTATGGCTTGAAAATACCGGAATTACACCGTTTTGATAGTGCCATCGCATGATAATTTGCGATGGTGTCTTATTGTATTTTGTTGTCACTTTGATAAAAATATCACTCTGAATCATTTTCGGCCTGCGCGCCCCCAGTGGAGTATGAGCCATGAATATCACATCATTTTCCCTGCAATACTTGACAGTTTCGGCATTTGTAAATAACGGATGTCGTTCACCTTGACATACCATTGGCAGAATCTTTGCTGCTTTCATCAGCGTTTCAAAATGCGAAACACTAAAATTGCTAACACCTATAGCTTTGGCAAGGCCTAATTTATATGCCTTTTCCATTTCCTTGTACATCTCTACCCATGGACCATGGGGGTGGTGTAATAGCAAAACATCAACACAGTCAACGCCTAAATATTTAAGACTCAACTTTAAATTTCCAAGCACATCATCGGGGGTGTGCGGTTGAAGAAGGTTCAAGTCTGATATTTTGGTGCATATTACGTAATCTTCACGTGCGAAATTTTTCAAGGCGTCCCCTATTATCATCTCGCTGTGTCCGTAAATGCGCCCGGTATCAAAAAAACGCACTCCGCCGGCATGGGCATCTCCTATCAAGCGCATTCGCTCGTTTTTTGAGTAAAGATAATGGCTTCTCTTTCTGTTATATACACTATCCAAAGCAGCATGTATTATCCGTTTTGGTCTGACTTTCAGCCATACCCGGGTGTTTTGTGAGTAATGATTCACAACTCCTGTGCCATATGCGCACCAAGGGAGCTGCAATCTTTCAGATTTAATTAAATTTGAATTATTATTTGATTTCAGTTCCATACATTTACTCCACCAAACCTAAGTTTGTTAAATCCTCGATAAAAACCTCAGCGAAATGTTTTCTTCCTTTTTCATTTAGACAATCAGCTGTAATATACAGTGAATGGTCATGGAATCGGTTGTCTGTAAAATAGTCAAATACCGGTGCGTTGTGTATGTTTGATTTTCTTACGTTTTGAGTGTATATTTTTTCAATAAACTCAGCAGAAAACGCATCAGATTCTTCTTTGCATGTAGGCATGCTTACTATAATAGGGCGAAATTTACATCGGACACACAGGTCAATCATATTTTTCAAATGCCCTGTTGTAATCTCAAAAGTCGCATTTAGTTCTTCGCTCGGTTCAATAGCTATAGTATCCGACAATCCAAATTCATTTTTCCATCCGTTTATGCTGGAAAGTGCTGTGTTTTTTATATAGTTTTTAGGCTTATTTTTATGTGTATCATATCTTAGTATACGTTTGATAATCTGTGAGGCTATTCTTCGTGCTTCTCTAGGGTTAAGTAACGCAAGACCGCTTTTGATTATAATGTTCTTTGCCCTTGAATAGTTTAGTATATTTTCTCTATCCAAAAAGTAGTAATATTTAAAGTTGTTATGGTCGTAGCTATAGTCAGTTACAAAAAAAGCAAACGGGCACACAACTAAAACTACCACCGCGCCCTCAACCAAATTACCCTTGTATTGATTGAGTATCTTATAGTCGTAACTTAAAGGCTGCGGAGCGAGGGCAAAATTGAAGCCTTTTTTGCCAAAATACTTATAGTCAAACCCATGCAGCGCAAAAGTGCTACCTGTATTTACAATCTCAAGTCCATCGGGAACACCATCAATGAATTTTTGAACCGATTTTCTATACATAACTATTGCGTTGCCACCTCTCCGTGTCCAAAAAGTTCCATCTTCATCTCAATAAGTTGCTTCCGTTTCGCAACTAAAAACACACCCATGATTACGACAAATACACCATATCGCAAAAGAACAAAGTCAGCAAAAAACGATATTACACTTGATGCTGCCGTAATGAAAAGAATAGTCAAAAGTATCGCTTTTATATCATATATTTTATTCTTATTAGAATCCCTAATTGCAATCCATTGAAATATAAACATTAGAGAAAATGAAATCAGCGTAGTATATGCTGCTGCTTCAAAGCCAAATATAGGTATAAAGATGTAGTTGAGCGCAATGCTGACTATAGCGCAAAGAGTAGCACTAATGCCGATAATTGCGGTCTTTTTCTTAAAATACAGATAAAACACCGTTAGAAACCATAGGAATGTAGAGAATTGTGCAAGCATCACCGGGAGCAAAATGCGCTTACCTACCCAGAACTCACGAGGAGCAAATATCATAACAGCTTCATATGACACGGCTATAACAGATACAACAAGAATGGAATAACCTGTTAAAACATATGCCAGATACTTTCTGATTTTAGCGTAGTTATTATTATTCAGATGCTCTGAGAACCACGGTCTCCACACATTGGAAAAAGCCAAATTAACAAGTGCTATAATTGCTCCCATCCCGTGAACGAGAGCATAGATGCCTGCATAAGAAGCATCGGTAAATCTTTCTATCATTATCCTGTCAAATGCCCCGATTACCATTAGCGATAACTCATATGGTATCATCGGCAGCGAGATTGCAAGCGCAAACTTCCAATACTTTTTGCTGAAGAAGCACTTGCCTTTTAATATAGAATATAGCAAATACCATGCTCCGAATACGATGGCGGGTATCGCACTACCAATGATTCGCCCCAAGTATCGATTGTCGGTATAGATAGTCGCAAAAAGCAGAAACGGTAAAATTGCAGTCGATAACCCCCAAAACATAGTCAGTGCTATGTATTTCTTGTGTTGCATTTCAATGACATATACATTTTTCGCACAGTGAAATACAAATGTACCATAGCTGTGGAGTAGAAGACAGTTGAATAAAAAACGCTCAAACCCCAACAAACTCTGAAGTGGTCTAAAAAACAGATTAGAGCCTACAACAACTATGATAAATACAATTACCGACAATGTTAGGATTGATGATATATATCCATCGAACTGTTTTTCGACAAATTCATGTTTTGCAACCATTATGCTCACATACACAGAGAGTCCGACAAGCATACTGAACATTGTCACATATGAGAAGTAAACACTATAAAGCCCAAACTCCGTGGTGGTCATTACGCGTGTGAAAATAGGTATTGATATTACTGCAATCCCTTGCACGGAAAATGAACCCAGCAGATACCACAGTCCCGCGCTTGCAGTTTTGTTTTTTATAAGCTTGTTTAACATTTATTTCCGATTACCCCTCACATGCTTTTTCCAGTGAGCTTGACAAGAACTGTAATGAGCTTAGCCTTTTATCTTTCAATATAGTGTTTGCACCACCAAAATCAATTTTCAACATATCTTCACTAAACACTGTAGCCGCATTTGCGACTTGCATATCAATTTTGCACATTGTCAGAAGCGAATCTATGCGGGAAAACATATTAGCCTTTTCCGGCATGCCATCATCTCTTTGGAATACCCTAAAAGGTTTATTGTAAAGCATTGAAATTGCTACGCCATGAAACGAGTCAGTAACAATGAACGCGGCATGTTTTATAAGTGCTACGAACTCAGCAGGTCCGGCTTCAAAGAGATTTGTATGCTTAAATCTCTCGCCGTCAGTAATTGTGGGTAGTGTTATGACTCTATATCCTTTCGCTTGCACTACGCTATCCACAAAGCTCTCGTATTCCGTTTTGATTCCCAGAATATAGCATAATATATATGGTTCATCGGGAATAACTACCTTTGCATCGCCTATTAGCTCATCCCATGCAGTTTGCTCAAGTAAAAGTGATGGATCCAGAACATGCATTGCATCAAGACCTGTCAACTCCTTTATTATTTGCACACCGGCAATTTCTCTGCAAGAGAGGTATGGTATTTGTGAAACCCATTTTTTATAAGAAGGAATACAATTTCTTGGAAGTTTTTCTACACTGAAACTGGGTGCATAGGCGACTCTTTTTCCCTGAGGTGCGAAGGTCAAAAAGTATTCATGTTTACTCTGCGCAAATATGGCATTAGGATTCCATATTTGGTCGCTTCCGCAGATATATGCATCGTAAACGGGAGGATTTGCGGATATGCTCTTTGTGTTTGTATATACAGTTTTTCCTACTTTCAGTTTGTTGTCCCTAAATATGTCAAACATATTTTTTTGCACAGATAACTCAGTAGTGTATTTAGTATTAAATGAAGCATATTCCTTTTTCACTTTGCCGGATGCAAGTGTTTTTCTCAATACACTAAAACCACCGCTGCATACCCGCAATGCGTATTTGACGAGAGTGATAAAAAGCGGCTCTTTGGGTATGTTTCCTGATGACCTGTTTATTACTTCGCAATCGTAGCCCATTGATTTCACTACTGCTGAGGTGCTATAAACTTGTAACAGCTGTCCATAATTAGAACTATCAAAAAACGTTATTACACCAACTGTTTTTGCATTACTCATAGTTTTCTCCTGCTAATCGGAACTATGCAGATTCATTAAGCATTTTCTCGTAAATCTCCATATAACCCTTGCACATATTTTCTTTGCTGTAAATTTTCGCTCTCTTTAAGCAATTGTCTTTTGTTATAGCGTTGCTATTTTTTACATCTCTGGCAGCCTCCAGCAGCGCCGTTACATTTTGTTTTTCTACCGCAACACCACAGGTTTCATCTATAAGCTCCGGCATTGCAGTTGCATCATAAACAATAGAGGGTGTGCCACATGCAAGTGATTCTACAATTGTAAGCCCAAAAGTTTCTTGTCTGCTTGGATTTACAAAAACATCGGCGGCGGTATAGACTTCTGCAAGTTCTCCAATACTATTTGTTCTTGCAACATGAACAATGTTGTCCGGCAAGCTTGTGTTATCCTTCATATCCCCTACAAGCACGATTACTTCAAATTCATCCAGCATTTTTGCCATTTTAAGAAAATCAGATAATCCTTTCCGTTCATCTTTCCAATCAGGTGCAACACCCAAAATTATGAACTTATCTTTTAGATTATGCTTCTCCCTGAATTTGCTATCAACAGGCTTGAACTTGTCTAAATCGATGCCGTTATATACCGGCACTACATTAAACTTTTTGAGAAACGATTCTTCAACTAAACTTGCCAACCAGTCAGATGGGGTTGCGATTACTGCCTTGTCGACTTGTGTAAAGATTCTGCGCTTATGCTCATAATTCCATTTGGAACTGTCCAGATATGCGCTCTTGGGGTATTCGTGTATCAAAGGACAAACATAACACCCTGTTTTCCATTTATTGCAATTAATAAATGTGAAGTAGGGACAATGACCGGTAAAAGCCCAGCAGCAATGCTGAGTAAAGACAACATTCTTATTTTTTTCTTTGAGATAATCAAAGAGAATCTCTATGTTGATGTAGTAACCGTGCAAGATATGGATATGGACTATATCAGGGTCATATATCTCAATCTCTTTTATGAACCTAGCGGTTGCTTTTTTTGAGTAAAAACCCGTTTTGCCAGTGAGCCTTGTCATCAGCACGTGAAAGTAGTAATCAACTGTAGTACCTATTCTTATTGTATCCTCAGCAGGAACATCGCCGATTTCGCCACCCCTGAAAGCAATTTTCCCGCTATGTCCGTTACCTTCCGCATACTTATGTATGTCTGCAGCAATTTTCCCGGTGCTGCCAACCCCACAAACTGTGTTTATTTGCAATATTTTCATCGAGTATTCACCTCACATAAATCGCGATACAACCCGTCTTGTACTTTCGCCATATCGTGATTCTCTGCCACTACTTCTTCAGCATTTCTCAGCAGCTCACTACGTAGCTCCGTGTCAAACAAAAATGCTTTAAGCTTTTCTGTCATAACAGATTTGTCCATGGAGTTTATGCACAGTGCAACTTCATTTTCTTTAAGATACTTCATCGATTCAACTTGCTCAGGTCCGATAGCCAAAATAGTACGGCGACTGCCTAAGTATTCGCTTATTTTTGTAGATATAGATAATCTTGTGCCTTTAATATATTTTTTCTCAAATGACTCGACATGGATCAGTACATTACTTTTATTTATTTCATCATTCAGCTCTGATTGTGATAACGTGCCTTCATATGATAACACCGGAGGCTTAATCAGCTTTTCCATTATCTCATCTGCGGGAGGTGACGATGAGTATACGTTCAACTTAACGCTGAATCCTTGCGTATGCAGTTCAAGCAAACAGTCAGCCAATTCGCTCAAAACCTCCCATCGACCCATATAGAGGTTTCCTGCGTATGTCAGTCTCAATGGTCTTTGCGATAAACTCTCACTGGTTATATTTGTCCGAGTGGGAGTACACGTCATGAGCAATTCAATGTCCGCAGTCGCAAATTTTCCGCGGTACTCTTTTTTCATTCCGGAACTTATAACGTAAGACTTATTTGCTAAACACATACTCTTCTTGAAATACTTCATATAACGAAAGTAATTTAGCCACGCAATAGGGTTATACACAGAAGTACAGTATGTAAAATCATCGGTTGAATAAAGAAATAGTGGTATTTTGTAATGGGTGCATATCCAATGTGCCATTTTATGAAAAAAGGGTTGGCTCGTACCCCATAGAAATACCGCCTGTGGATTGTATTCATCAATCCAGCGTATAAGTTTTGGTGATAACCATTTACTTTTTCGCCAAGCAATATCTCTTAAAAGTTCTACAAGGCTGTTCCTTCTCGATAACATCAATGCGAGTGTACGTTTCCAGCCATGTATATTACCGAATCTTTCTTTAGGCTTTGCACCAATGTCCGCTATGGTAAATGCTTTCCCTTCCGCCTTCGACCACTTTAAGTTAGCATTCATTATGTCAAGGTCGGTTATTCTATAGAACTTCTCGCACACCTCATAACTCGGCGATTCATCATATATGAATAATTGAGCCATAGATTCCTTTGGCCAGTTTCTAAATAATGTTGTTATGGTTTTACTGCTATACATTCCTGTAAATGCCGGTGGACTTACGACTAGCAGCCGAGGATAAGAATTATTGGTTCTTGATAACATATTTTCGCCCATATATAGTTAACCTTTTTCTCTAATATTTCCGCCAAACATCCCGATTTACAGCATATGTATAACTTTGAATAAGGCGTATAACCTTCCCTGAGACATTTAGGCTTCCATAGTCTGGAACCATTTCCGCTTCTTCGTCATCCGAGAACATATCAAGTGCTAACTGCACTGACTGCAAAATCTCTGTTTCGCTGACACCGCCAAGTATGAATACCCCCTTATCAAGTGCCTCCGGGCGTTCTGTTGATGTGCGGATGCACACTACAGGAAACTTAATGATTGCCGCTTCTTCGGGAATCGTTCCGCTATCTGAGATAACACAGTATGCATTACTCATTAAATTGCTATAGTCAGTAAAGTTAAATGGTGGCATCTGCCTGACAAAATCATGAAACTTAAATGTACGCTCGCTTATAAATTTCGCACTGCGCGGATGAACTGAGTATAAAATTGGCTTTTTGTAATGCTCGGCGAGCGCATTCACAGCGGACATGAGGCTTATAAAAGTTTTTTCATCATCAATGTTTTCTTCCCTATGAGCAGATAATATAAAGTAATCGTTTTTTGCTAGATTCAGCCGCTCCAATACGTCACTTCGCTGAATTTTATCGCGACTTGCATAAACAACTTCCGTCATAGGTGAACCTGTTACAAATATCCGATTTTTGCAAATGCCTTCCGCTTGTAGGTATCGCCTCGCATGTTCAGTATAAGGCAGATTTACATCTGCTATATGATCTACAATACGTCTATTAGTTTCTTCCGGTAAATTCTCATCAAAACAACGATTGCCCGCTTCCATGTGGAAAATAGGTATTTTTAACCGCTTTGCTGAAATTGCTGATAACGCAGAGTTTGTATCTCCCAAAATGAGGACGGCATCCGGCATTACTTTTCGGAGTACATTGTATGATTTCGTTATAATATTTCCTATTGTCTCTCCTAAGTTTTCACCCACAGCTCCCAAGTAAATATCAGGCTTACGCAAGGCCAAGTCATCATAAAATACATCGTTTAAGTTTACATCATAGTTTTGCCCTGTATGAACAAAAATATGGTTGAAGTATTTATCTGCCTTCTTTATGACCTCCGATAGCCGGATAAGCTCAGGCCGCGTACCAACTATGGTCATTAGTTTAAGTTTTCGCATATTCTAAACCTCTAGATAATAAGTATCGGGATTATCCTTGTCAAATGTCTCATTTACCCATATTAGAGTTACCATGTCGGTATCCCCTGTGTTTTCCAATGTATGGGTATAGCCGGGTGGTATATCAATAACTTCGAGCTTATCGGCAGACGCATGAACGTCTATAATTTCGGCTTCATAAATTTTTCTAAGCCGAATAACTCCTGAACCCGATACTATCATGAATTTCTCGTTTTTCAAATTATGCCAATGATTGCCTTTAACTATGCCCGGTTTGCTGACGTTAACAGACATCTGCCCTCTATCGGGAGTTCTGATAAATTCGGTAAAAGAACCTCTGGTATCACAGTGCATAGGCAAAGGATATTTGAACTTTTCTTGTGGCATATAGCTTAAATAAGTTGCATACAACTTCTTTAACAGTTGGTTTGACTGGTCGGGAATAGACAGGTTGCTGCGGGTTTTCGGAAAACTGCTAATATAATCAGCTATGACTCCCAACTTCTCAGTGTATGTCACGGGAACATGGCAAAAATTGCCGTTTCTGTTTTCATCACCTTTAAGTGTCTCTATTAGCTTAATTGTTAAGTCGTCAATATAGACTAAATTCAGAACATGGTTTCTGTCGTTGATCACAATAGGTAAGCCATTCGCGGTATTATGACAAAATGTTGCAATTGCACTATTGTAGTTTGGTTTACACCACTTTCCGAATATATTTGGAAATCGGAAAACTTGCGCTCGTGCACCAATATCAGCTTCACGTTTAAAAATCAAATCTTCTGCTTGTTTTTTACTATTTCCGTAGTCATTGTCAAGCTCCGCCTGTGTTGATGATGCGTACACAATCGGACAAGTATTGTTGTGTTCATTTAGCAGGTTCAGAATCAATCGGGTGAACTCAACGTTCCCTGTTATAAGCTCAGTTTTATCTTGAGTGCGGTTAACGCCCGCTAAATGGAAAACAAAATCACAATCCTTGCAAAACTCTCTAAGTTTCTCGATATCCGTATCAATATCGAATTCCAGTATATTGTTGTAACTACTGTTTTTTAATGCAAAAACAAGATTTTTTCCAATAAATCCCTTTGCACCGGTTACAAGTATTTTCATCTTGTTAGCTCCGCCCTGATGTAGTCAGTAGTAAGTAGTTTTTCTTTTATCTGTTCAACATTTAGCCGTTCGGTATTGTCAGAGTTGAATTCGCTTAACTCCATTTTGTTGGATTTTCCATGGTCAAAGTACTGCCCATAATTCAAATCCCTATTATCTGCCGATACACAGAAAAACTCATCTAAGTCCGAGACGTGTAAACATTCTTCCCTTGTTAATAGAGTTTCATAGCGCTTCTCCCCATGACGAATACCTATATGTTTAATCTGTGCGTCTGAATTAAACAGTTCTTTGACCCCTATAGCCAAATCGCCAATTGTGCAAGCTGGTGCTTTTTGGACCATTATATCGCCGGGCTTCGCATTAGCAAATGCAAATAGCACCAGATCTACTGCTTCATCAAGATTCATTAAAAAACGTGTCATTTCCGGGTCTGTTATTGTCAATGGCAGTCCTTTTTTTATCTGCTCAACAAATAATGGAATTACAGAACCTCGTGAACACATTACATTCCCGTAGCGGACGCCACAAATCAACGTATTATCGGTAGTACGAGATTTCGCCACAAACACACGCTCCATCATCGCCTTACTTATTCCCATAGCATTGATTGGATAAGCAGCTTTATCAGTAGATAAGCAAACAACTTTTTCCACACCTGCAGCAACTGCTGCTGTCAGAATATTGTCTACACCAATTATATTAGTTTTTACGGCTTCCATTGGAAAAAACTCACATGAAGGCACCTGTTTTAAAGCCGCTGCATTAAAAATATAATCGACACCGAACATTGCGTTTTCTATACTTGACAAATTCCTAACATCACCAATGTAAAATTTTAGCTTTGAATTTGCATATTGTTTGCGCATATCATCTTGTTTTTTCTCGTCTCGGCTGAAAATACGTATTTCTCCAATATCAGTATCAAGAAAACGTCTTAGTACGGCGTTTCCAAATGAGCCGGTACCACCGGTTATTAGTATTGTTTTACCTGCGAACATATGTTTTATCTCCATTTTCAAACCAATATCTTTTTGCAGATGCTTTTCTCATACAACATTATGTGATAGTAGCTTTCTGGCATTATAGACAGGCACAATCACAGACAGTAATTTAGAATCTTCCATTGTCACTCCATTTTATTAATTGTGTCCACTCAGTCTCTCATACAAATCATCGCCTGTAATCTCTAAGTAGCGCATAGTATCACGCATTATCTTGTCATTACGTTCACTATCGACGTTACTGCTTTGCAAAGAAGTTTTTTGAGAGCTCGGCACAAGCAGGATATCTGGCGGGCTATGCTTTGCAAGAACAACGGGAACGTCACATTGAAGTTCGAGCAATTTCAGCCAGATATCATCGTTTAGCAAGCTATTTTCCCGAATTGCCGATATGTTAAACAACATCTCATGTTTCGCCATTAGGAACTGCGGGGGATATAACACCCCGCCAACACCGGTTGCTATTAAATCAAATGCTGGCATATCCGTATATGTTGACTCAAAGCCCCAGTCATTGTAAGAAAGCACTTTTTTGTCTGAGAATAGGATTCTGTGCGCTCTCATTGCAGATACAGCCTTTGGATGTTTTCTGTGTGAATTAAAGAGCGTCTCTATCAAATTGTCATCATATAAAATGTCATCATCAACTGTAATAACTATGCTGTTTGGATAATTCTTCATAGCGTATTGGTACTTATTATGTGGTTTTAGGTTCTCTACAAAAATTATTGATAACCCGCGTTTTTCAAGCTGTTTATAATCCTCGGGCAAATCATATTTAGACGAGTATTCGTCCTCAGCGAGCACAAGAATAACTCTGTCTGGTTTTAGTGTCTGCCTGAGCATGGCATCGGCAACATATATCGCTGATTTTATCCGTGTGGGGTAAGTTGTGAATGACACAGTAATGTCAAAGTCGCGTTTTTCCGTATTCAGCCCATACAGTGTGCTTGATGGGTCATACAGTTTCATGCGACTTTGCGCCTTGCGCCTGTTCATAAATTCGTATGCAGGCATAAGCTGTTGTTTTACCCCGAGTTTTACAGCTACTTTCCTGACTCTGTTTTTAAGCGAAAGTTCATTACTCAACGTGATGGCAACCTTTCTTATCTCGCTGTCCCAGTCTCCCCACGAGCGAGCACACAATCACAACGACAAGAAATGCAGCTCCAACGATGCAGTAGAATACCCCGCTCAAAGCGGCAGGCACGACCTCTAATTTTCTCTTGAGCGTTGTAGAAGATTTTTCCATTTGCACATTCGCCCTATGAATACAGGTTGGCTACTTACTAACTAAAGTATAAAAAAGTGTACTTTTTTAGACTAAGTCCCAGTAACAATTAAGCATTATACTTTATGAATCAATTTGTGTCAAGTTTTGAAGAGCTTTTTTTGTGGTTAATCTGTGATAATGTCAGTAAATAGAATAATCTGAGAAAATGTCACCCCTGTGTGATATATGCTACAAAGTCTCGCGCCGCAATATACTTTAGTATCATAATTACTTTTAAACCGTGCAAATAGAAAGAACACTGTAGTTACAACGATCACAGTGCTCTTTTTGAAAGAGGATAGACTTTGTCTCATCCGAACACTACTATTCCCAATCTATATCTTCGTGGCGGATAAAATCACAATTTGCAATTTCAGCACGCGCTTGCTTGATGTCATTTATATCCTCATCTGTCAAAACATCATCAAACGAAACCATTGATTTTAATATTTCCAATATAGCATTTTGGCTTTTTTCCGGTATTTGTTCGACTAAAAGGCTAATTTGTTGTGCTACAGACATAACTCACACCCCTTTATAAACTTGCCCTCGCGGAGCTATCTTCTCCACGAAAATGTTTTCATCGTCAAAAGAATATAGAATTCTTAATCCGCCAACTCTAAGCCTATGGGTGGCTATACCACCGCCTTCGAGCCGCTTAGTATCACCATTTGGCAATTCTTCAATAGCTGTTTTGATTCTTTGCTTAGTTTGCGCATTCATACGTGCAATTGCTTTTGCGGATTGCTTTGAATAGATGATGTTCATTTATATTCTCCAACGTATCCGAATATGCTTCCATTATACTACAATTACAGCAAATTGCAATACGCATTTAAATGTGATGTGGTTTTGAATAATTTTTTAGACTTACCTGTAATGGTTATTGTTTTCGTGCAAGTATTATAGTTGTTCTACTTATAATTAAGACATGCTTTTTCTAACATCACAAAGTCGCAACAGCGGTTAAGAAGGTTTTCAGGTGCCTTATTGTTTTTTATAAGCCGATATAGATTCTCTGCCGTTTTTTGTATTTTGGCTCTATTCGCATTGCACCATGTTATCTGCTTTTTTAGCAAGTTGATTGTGTTTCTTTCTTTTTTCGACAACCCACTTTTGAGCGTCAGGTCTATTTTGTGCATATGTTTTACCGGTGCAGGTATCATATTGTTAAAGTTGATGGCACCTAACTTGCCGTTATCTATTTTCATGAAGTCTAGAGAGTTTTTCATTTGTGTATGTTTTGGCTTGGGAGACGTCAATGGTGCAAAATAACTCATGTTGTTAATTGTCAGTAAAATCCCGATAAAAGGTCTGTTTTCTTTTCCATTTTCCATAGCAGGAATTTTATTGTCAAATCCTTGTAAAAAATTATAGAACTTATCGTCCGGTTTAAATAAAGAAAGTCGCATATGTTCTCCTTTAAAAACAAAAAGCCGGAAATCCGACTTTTTGCTTTTTTAGCTCCCACTTATATGGTAGGGTACACCGCTTTTTTAGCTCCCACTTGTATGGTAGGGTACACCGCTTTTTTAGCTCCCACTTATATGGTAGGGTACACCGCTTTTTAATCTACGATGGTGCCGTCTTCCAGCGAAGCTTAATGCCTACGCAATTGTAACACATTTTAAGTTCTCGTTCAAGTGCTTTTGTTAAAAATTGTTTTGAAAAGCTTTTTTGTGTTTAATCTGTGATAATGTCAGTAAGTAGAATAATCTGAAAAAATGTCACCCTTGTGTGAAATATGCTACAAAGTCTCGCACCGCAATATACTTTACCTTAGTATCATAATTACTTTTAAACCGTGCAAATAGAAAGAGCATAGACTTTGTCTCATCCGAACACTACTATTCCCAATCTATATCTTCGTGGCGGATAAAATCACAATTTGCAATTTCAGCATGCGCTTGCTTGATGTCGTTTATATCCTCATCTGTCAAAACATCATCAAACGAAACCATTGATTTTAATATTTCCAATATAGCATTTTGGCTTTTTTCCGGTATTTGTTCGACTAAAAGGCTAATTTGTTGTGCTACAGACATAACTCACACCCCTTTATAAACTTGCCCTCGCGGAGCTATTTTCTCCACAAAAATGTTTTCACCGTCAAAAGAATATAGAATTCTTAATCCGCCAACTCTAAGCCTATGTGTGGCTATGCCACCACCCTCGAGCCGCTTAGTATCACCATTTGTAAGCATTTTACCGTAGAATAACTTATTCACCAAAACACTGCAATGTGGGGATTACAACAGTCATAAATCAATCTATCAAGAGTATCTTGTATTGCAAAAAACTATTTAACCTACTACCGTTTGAACCTCTTCTCCTTTAATGCTATCAGATATGATTTTGCGAGACTGCGAGCAGAGGTAAAGAACTTTAGTTCTGATTTGGTCAGTATTTTTCTCTCAGCCTTCGCTGACAACAGTTCCATCGTGCAAAATAAGTCAGCAGCTTGGCTAAGCTTGTACTTTGCAGGTGATGCTTTCTTAAATTCAACATGACTTAAAACAGAATTAAACACGGATACAAGTATGTGAGAGAGTTCTCGCTGACCGTAGTCATAGTAGCATATAATACGATTGTATTGTATGAACGAGCCTATATTCTCTTTAAGAAACGATGATAGCAGCTTCGTAAGTTTTATCACCAAGTCAACATCTTCTACACAATGCTTTTTTTCCACAAGAATTGAGTGGTAAGAAATATCAGATGTTCTAGCGAAGTTGTATATAGCATTAAAGATGCGTTTTCTGTCGACTATTTTCAAATCAAAAAACTCATCTTCTCTTCGGATAAGAGGAGCGGTATGGATGGTGTAATCCGGCAAACTATAATTTCGGATTTTCTGGTTAAGGTGATTAATGTTACCAGAAATATCTGATGATTGGTTGTGAAAAACCAGTGTCACAATATAGAATGGAGCATGGTGCTCGTAAGCACCGAAATCACCGGATTCATCTATAAAAATGCTTAATTCACTCATATTGAAACTTCTTTGCAGAAAATGGCGGGGTAATTCCCCGCCTTGGTAGGACCCGGGTCTTTCGACCAGCCCCAGCGATAGACATGTGCCATCGCCTCGTACTCTAAGTATAAAGGGTAGCAGTGTAGATGTCAATAAAAACATTCAGAGATTGTGTTTAATCTGTGATAATGTCAGTAAGTAGAGTAATCTGAGAAAATGTCACCCTTGTGTGAAATATGCTCCACAAGTAGCTTTTGTGATCACTTTGCATCCCAATTTATTTTTCGCCTTTATTGATTGCTTCTAAGGCTGCTATTCGTGAATGCAACTCGGCAAGCTCAGTATTTTTGTGCGCGAGTTCTGCTTTTACTTCAGCAAATTCGGACTCTAGTCTATTTCCTTTATCTTTGAAATGTTTTTCCCTCTCTTTGAGACTCTTTTCCTCTTCCTCCAAGCTTTTTCTTATCGCCTCGTTTTGCTTCTTTTGCGCCTCAATGTCTATCTTTTGCGCTTCGATGTCTTTACTTTGCGCTTCGACGTCTTTCTTCTGCGCGTCGATGTCTTTCTTCTGCGTTTCGATGTCTTTACTTTGCGCTTCGACGTCTTTCTTCTGCGCGTCGATGTCTTTACTTTGCGTTTCGTTTTGCTTTTTTTGCGTTTCGTTTTGCTTTTTTTGCGTTTCGTTTTGCTTTTTTTGCGTTTCGTTTTGCTTTCTTTGCGCTTCGTTTTGCTTTTTTTGCGTTTCGTTTTGCTTCTCCTGCGCTTCGATTTGCTTCTTCTGCGTTTCGATGTCTTTCTTTAAAACCTTGATGTTTTTCTCTATTGCTCTTACTTCCCTCTCACATGCCTTCCTGTGTTCTTCGTCCTGACGTGCTTTGGAGCGATTTAGATAATTTGCTCTAGCCTCTTCGCTTTGGCTGATGCTTTGTAATATAGTATTTGCCACGGCTATCCCCTCCATTCTCTTTGCTATTTCGTCTATAACCCCTGCATATCTCAAGTTGTTTGCCAGCCCTATGAATATGACCCACATTTCTAATTCAGTCATATCAGACACAGGCTTTTTCGCTATCGTTCTAGCCTTTGTTAAGTCAATAAATATCGATGTTATTGCATCGCATAATTCATAGCCATTTTTACTGCGTAGAGTAAAGCGTTCAACCAGGGATTGTTTTCTTTTGAAGACCTTGTAATTGCAGAGCATTATTTGGTAACTGCGCCTAAGTCTCGCATACGGCTTCGATCTCCCATCCTGTCCTGTATGCAGTTTTGTTAAGTTAAAAACACTGCGCCACCTAATATTTTCGTTCTCATTAGCTATGCCATCGCCAAACATTGATTTTGCCTGCATCTCTACTTCGCATTGATCCCCACCTTTGCCGTCTACTACGCAATTTATATCGTACACCGGATGTTTTTCGGTTTTATGCCGCTTTGCAGTCTTGTTACTTTTAAGTATTACAGATTTTATTGGGCGACCCAGAAATGCTGATACTGCGCTGATTAATGCCTTTTCTGCTTCCGGGAGGGTAAATATGGACTGAAATGTCTCATCATCGTATGCGGGTAATATTTTCGGAAGATCCTCTAAGGTTGATATTCTTTTGTTCATTTAAATGCAATTCTCCTTAACATTTTATATTTTGTGTCTTGCAATGTCAAGTTAAATTGGCATTACAGCCATTACGTTAAATTACGTGAAATGGGCGCATCTGATTTTAGCATAGCACATTTGCTTTCTACATTTCAATACACATTTAAGTGTGAATTTTTAAGGGAGTATTCTAACAGTTACAGCATATCAACAAGCCTTGCAATTGCTTTGTTTTCATGCAAAATTCGCATCGGAGAAGACTTAATCCTGTTCATAAATATGTTGATTAAAGTGTTAAAATCCACACTTTAATCAACATATGCTACAAATTTTTTGTGTTTATTTCTTTTTTGACAACCCTACACCACTATTGCCAAATTGAGCTGATTGGCGCGACAAATAGTCTATCGCCAAAAGGTTGAACATCCGTTCCCATGTATAACAAGAGTCCACAGTGGAAACGCTCCCCCAGCAGGCCTCTAAGTATTTTAAGCCCTGAAAAATCTTTATTTGAAACCGAGCTGGCAGCTTTAATCTCAATGCCAATAACTTTACCGTCTGCACACTCCAGTATCAAATCAACTTCTTTCATATCGTTGTCCCTATAATGAAGCAACGTAAAATCGGCATTTGACCACGTTTGTTGCTTGATAAATTCGTTTATTACAAATGTTTCAAGTAACGGACCCAGCACATTGCCATTTCTAATATCTGCGAGAAATTCATGGTTAATACCAAGGAGTGAGCTTACAGTGCCTGTGTCTGATAAAACTATTTTTGTTTTTTTTATTGCCCGCCGAGAGTAATTATTGCCCCAAGCCGATAATTTACTGATTAAGCATAAATCATGAAGAAGACGAATATAGCCGTTCATACTGCTTTCCGCAATACCAATCAATCTGGAAATATTAGCTCGTATGTATATCTGCGAAGGATTTCCGGCAAGAAGCATATACAGTTGCTGTAGCCGGTCAATATGTGCAAGCCCGGATAATTCAGCCGCATCGTGATCGAGTACACGCGAAATATAATTGCTAAAATATGCTTTTTTCCGTTTTCCGATACGATACTGCACATCAGGATATCCACCGTCAACGATTAGCTGTGCATAATCAGCCCTCGATAGCGGCTTTGTCTCTCTTAAATACGAAAGAATATCATTACACAAAATGTTAGCCGCAAAATCTTCAATAACACCTCTTTTTTCGCCGACAGAAAATGGGTGTAATGTAATTGTTTCCGCTCTGCCTGCAAGGGATTCGTTTGCATTTCTTAAGGTGAGGATATTTGCAGAGCCGGTTAATAGAAATCGTCCGGGTTTTCGGTCTTTATCGACAGACATTTTAATTGCAGTCAGTAACTCAGGGCATCTTTGTATTTCATCAATAATAAGTAATCCTTCTCGAAATTGCGAAACAAATTCATATGAATTTTCTTTTGCCGCTTTAAGCATATCCTCGGAGTCTAATGTGATGCTGAGATGTTTAATATCCTTAGAAGCCATTTCCGCAAGAGTTGATTTTCCAACCTGCCTTGCTCCTTGAATAACGGTCACCGGAGTATCGTTAAGTGTGTCTCTCAATACAGGTTCTATACTTCTTTTGACTAATGCATTATCCATAAAATGACGCCTTTCGTTGTTTTTACAGAGAGCTGTCGCCGTTTTACCGAACGTAATCCGCTGTTTTACCGGGTCAATGTCGCTGTTTTCCCGAACAATTTAAGTATAGCAAAAACATCAAATTAACACAAGCGTTTTTATTAAAATGTGTGTTTAATCTGTGATAATGTCAGTAAGTAGAGTAATCTGAGAAAATGTCACCCCTGCGGAAAAAGAGTATATACTAAGGGAATGAAAACAGAGGTGATAAGTTTGACAAAAGAGGAACATATC
>Ga0209755_10002273_pt1 | contig 26781 bp, 17 predicted proteins | sample TergutCo191P1_FD_187301 | JGI IMG/M metagenome (GOLD analysis project Ga0209755, IMG submission 187301) | Cornitermes sp. P1 segment gut microbial communities from Petit-Saut dam, French Guiana - Co191P1 (SPAdes) (version 2) | ecosystem: Host-associated > Arthropoda: Insects > Digestive system...
TTCGCTGGCAGAATGAATATGTGGCAAACAATGTCCGCCGCGCCGGTGCAGGCAGCCTTTCTACCGTAAATGATTATTCTCAGCTATGGGCGCTGCTTAAGGATGATAAAGCCGATGTAATTATCCTTCCGCGTATGTCTCATTTTGAGCATCGCTTTCCGTTTGGTATAAGAAGAGCCGGCGTTGTAGAACAGCAGGAAGTTTATACTTATGTAAACTCAAGACACGGTACTTTGGTTCCCCTTCTTGAAAAAGCCTACAGGGAAATGCTTTTAGACGGAACGATTTCTTCCATTCACGGTAATCAAGATTCTCCTAACGATAAACCGATTATTCTGTATTTTAATTCATATAACGCGCAAAATGAATGGGAACGCAGTTTAATGGAATCTATCCGCTCCGATATCGATAAAAACACAGAAAATGAGTATTATATCTATTATTTAAATTCAAATGAAATTCAAAGCAGCGCCAATTTTCATTCCATTGTATCCGGCATGATTCGCGCAGGTTTTATTGAGCGTACTCCCGATTTAATTATATCTTCCGGCAACGAGGCGTTTGAATATGTGCTTGAAAATTATTATCTGCATTTTCCCAAATTACCGGTTTTATTTTTTGGGGTTCAGGGATTTAATACAGAAGAGCTTTACGGACTTGAAGATCTCGTAACAGGTGTTTCTCAGACTGTACCTTTTTATGAAACTGTTTCGGAAATGCTGCGTCTTTATCCAAAGACCAGCCGAATATATATATTAAACGATCAATCGTTTTCAAAAAGCATAATGTTATCTGATAATATTAAAAAAATAATAGAATCAAATTATTCAGGTTTACGCGATTTACCCGTTGAATTTGAGTTCAGCGGCAATAAATTGTTTCTTGATATTTTAAATGATATCCGCTCATTTGGGTCTGATACGCTTGTTTTAATCGGGAATTATTATTGTGATTCAAACAATATTATTTATTCCGAAATGGATGTTCAAACTTTAACTGCAAGCGCATCTATTAATCCTGTTTTTAATTTAACTTTTTCATCTATAGGAGGCGGAGTCCTGGGAGGTTTTGTAAGCGATGCAGCTTTGCTTAGCGGCACGGTCGCTTCCATGGCTAACGATATTTTAAATGGAAAAGTGCCTTCGCATATTCCAATTGTTAATGATTCAGTTTCTTTTAATAAATGGAAATTTGATTATAAAACCATTAAAGAATTTAAAATAAAAACAAAGAATTTGCCGGCAGGTCATATTATTATTAACCGTCCCCTGCGTATATGGGAATCAAATCCGCTTGAGTTCTGGATGATAATAATCGGATCTGCGCTGGCTTTGATAAGCATTTTTGTTCTTAATTATATAAAAGACCTAAGAGAACACAAATCGTATACAGAAGAGCTGCGTCTTGCGCGTGATGCCGCTGAAACTGCCAATAAAGCTAAATCAACTTTTCTTGCAACAATGAGCCACGAAATAAGAACGCCGATGAACAGCATTATAGGGTTTGCGGAACTTGCGCAGCACAGCAGCAATCTCAAGAAGGTGAAGGAATATCTGGGCAACATATCGCAGAGCGCAGGGTGGATGCTTAAAATAATAAATGATATTCTGGATATTTCCAAAATTGAATCAGGAAAAATAATACTTGAAAAAATACCTTTTGATCTGCACGAAGTGCTTTTAAATTGTCAAATGACAATTAAATCAAAAACAGAAGAAAAAGGAATATTGTTATTTTTCTACTCCGAACCGGGGGTTGAGAAAAAAATTATGGGAGACCCCATAAGACTGCGGCAGGTTTTATTAAATCTGCTTTCCAACGCCGTAAAATTTACAAGCACAGGAGCAGTTAAACTTATAGTGTCTCTTGCTGACGGCGAAACTGCAGGAGCACGCGATGAATGCAAAAGCAATTTTATTAAAATTCGTTTTGATGTAAAAGACACGGGCATCGGAATGACTCAAGACCAGATAAAAACGGTTTTTGAACCATTTGTACAGGCAGATAACAGCATTACGAGGAGATTCGGCGGAACCGGACTTGGTCTTTCGATTACAAAAAATATAATCGAACTAATGGGAGGAAATCTTAAAGTAGAAAGCGAAATTGATAAAGGAAGCGTGTTCTATTTTGAGATAAGGTTTGAGCTGGCTGATGTTTCTTCAGATGCGGAAAATTATAAACTGTACGATAATATATCAGAAGATATGCAGAAACCAAATTTTTCAGGCGAGATATTGGTTTGTGAAGATAATAAATTAAATCAACAGGTAATTTTTGATCATCTGGCGAGAGTAGGATTAAGCGCTGTTGTTGCAAATAACGGAAGAGAAGGCGTTAATTTTGCCGCTGAACGTTTAAAGAACGGAAAAAAACCGTTTGATTTAATATTTATGGATATACATATGCCGGAAATGGACGGCTATGAAGCCGCTTCAAAAATAACTGCCATGGGAATTAAAACTCCGATTATCGCTTTAACTGCGAATATAATGGAAAGCAGTAAAGAGCTTTATACTAAAGAAGGAATGTCGGATTGTTTAGGCAAACCTTTTGCTTCGCACGAATTGTGGAAATGCCTTGCAAAATTTCTTCATGCTGAATACTACACGGATGCAGAAAACGTATGGACTTCCGAAGATGAAGAAAAATTTTTAAACAAGACGCGCCTTAGTTTTGTCAGGGATAATCAAACCACGTATGAAAAAATAGTAAAAGCCGCGCAGGACGGTGATTATAAGCTGGCGCACAGGCTTTCTCATACATTAAAAAGCAACGCAGGGCAGATAGGAGAAACAACGCTGCAGTCGGCGGCTTCTGCGCTGGAAAGAAAACTGGTAAATAATATAAATCCGATTGACAGTGAAGAATTAAAAGTATTAAATAATAATTTAATAGAGGTTTTGGACAAATTTGAACCTCTATTGGCGGAATTCAAAGCCAAAAAGATAGAAAAAACAAGCGATTCGCAGAAAATACAGGAAACACTGTTAAAACTGGAAATGTTCGTAAATAACAGAAATCCTGAATGCGAAGACCTAATTGATGATATAATGGAAATACCGGGGTCTGAGGAGCTTGCCGAGTATATAGAAAGGTTTGATTTTATCAATGCCGAACAGGAAATATTAAGACTTAAAAACAAATGGGAGAACAAAGATGGAATTTAGAAAGAAAAACAGCGTTTTAATTGTTGATGACGAAAGAGTTAATATTAGTACTTTAAAGGGTATCTTGTCTCCTGAATATACGGTCTATGCTTCAATTAACGGAAAAGAAGCGGTTGAAACAGCGCATAAATTTTTACCGGATATTGTTTTGCTTGATGTTTTAATGCCTGATATGGACGGATATGAAACTATATCAGCTTTAAAAGAATCTGAAAAAACAAAACATATTCCTGTTATCTTTATCACAGGACTTGATGATAATCAGGCGGAGATAAAGGGACTTGCTCTCGGTGCTATGGATTATATTTCAAAACCTTTTAATCATGGAGTTGTTAAACTAAGAGTTCATCATCAAATGCAGCTTGTTCAGAGGCAAAGGCAGCAGTCGCTTGTTAATCTAATTGCGCAAAACTTTCTTATTAACGCTTATACAGGAACTTTGTACACAGATACGCTTCGCATGATCGGAGAGTTTATGGGTATAGATGCAATATTGCTTTATAAAATTGATAAAAATAAAAATGTGCTTGTTTGCCGGAATGAATGGATAGCTCCTGACCTGGAATTAAAAAAATGTATAGACGATAAAATTCCGCTTAACGATGATATAATTTCCGCCGCAAATAATTTATTATCTGAAGAAGGGAATGACTTATTTCTTCAGTCAGAAGATGCCGGAACAAAAAATTATTTAAAACTAGATAAAGAAAATTTTAATAATTATATTGTAACTCCTATTTTTATTAAAAGCAAAATGACTGCAATTCTTGTTTTTTCAAGGAATAAAGAAACGAGCTGGAACGAGAATGAAACAGATCTTGCGGTTCTTACGGCAAGTATTTTTTCCGGCGTTTTTGAGCGCGATGCAATACAGCATGAAGAATATTTAAGCCGCGCTAAATCGGAATTTCTTTCCAGAATGAGCCATGAAATGCGCACCCCCATGAATGCAATTATCGGAATGCTTCAGGTAATTAAAGTTTCAGGCGGACTTCCTGAAAATATTACAAATCATTGTAATTCGATGAACGAAGCGGCACAGTCTCTTATGCGTCATATTAATGATGTGCTTGATATTTCAGATTTGGGTTACGGCACGTTTAAGCTTTCTGACACTGCTTTTGATTTTAAAGCCATGGTTTGTGATACGCTTAAAAATGCAGACATTAATGCGTGCAAAAAGAAACAAGCGCTTGATTGTAAAATTGACCCGGAAATCCCTGAATCGCTTTACGGCGATGAAAAACGCCTTAAACAGGTAATTACAACAATTTTGGCTAATGCTGTAAAATTCACATCTGAAGAAGGCGTTATATTTTTAGACGCCAGGAAGACAGGGGAAGAAAACGGAATTATTACCATTCAAATGGAAGTTTCTGATAATGGAATTGGAATCTCCAAAGAGCAGCAGGATAGGCTGTTTTCGATATTTGAGCAGGCAGACGGAAGCTTAACAAGAACGCACGGCGGAATTGGAATAGGTCTTGCTCTTTCAAAACGAATTTTAGAACTGATGGACGGCGATATATGGGTAGAATCAGAGCTGGGCAAAGGCGCTAAATTTTATTTTACCTGCAAGCTGAAAAAGTAAAATTACTTTATATTGGTTCAAACAAATTCTTTGAAGCGCCGCACATCGGGCATGTATAATCAGCCGGGAGTTTTTCAAACTCTTCTTTTGTGCCGGGATGCTCATAGCCGCACATGCCGCACTTGTATCCCTTTGTACCGCCGGCTGCCGATTGCGATGGAGAATCTTCAACATATGTAGACGCGTTTTTCGGCGCTTTTCCTTTTATCACCTTGTGATAATATTCGTAAGTCATGGGCGGCTCACCCGAAATGTTTTGAGCTTCTTCAACTTCGCCGATAAAAATAGTATGAGTGTAATTGTCAATAAATTCTATTACTTTGCATTGAATGTAGCCTGTAACGCCTTCTTTTATGTACGGAATCCCGGAAGGAGACTTAGCGTAAGGATTTCCTGAAAATTTATCTTTGTCTTTGCTTGAATGAAATCCAAAATCGCCTATTATGCTTTCTTTTATTTTCTCGGAAATAATTGAGGCTGTAAACGCTTTTGTTTTTTTTATACAGGCGTTTGTATAATTATCCTTATTAATGCAGACAGAAATTGTTACAGGTTTTGCAGTTGCCTGCAGTACCGTATTCACAACGCAGCCTGCGAAGCCCGATTGCGCCTTTTTGTCTTCGTCCTTCGCGCAAATAATGTATAAACCCGATGACAGTTTAAATAAAGTTGTTATATCCATATTTTCTCCTTCAAAAAACGAGCAAATTCGTTTGTCTAAAAATTGTATCATAATTATTATATAGAAACAATTAATATATGATATTTTACAAAAATCCAAAAAAATGATAGAATATTATATATGGAATACAAAAATGCCTGTTACCATTGAACAACTCTGGGAAGAAGCCGGTTTTCAACCTAACGAGAATCAACGAAAAGCAATTCTTCATACTTCGGGGCCTCTATTTCTAACAGCAGGACCGGGTTCCGGAAAGACGCGCGTGTTATTGTGGCGCACTTTAAATCTAATTGTTTTTCACGATGTAAAACCGCAGGAAATATTTCTTTCTACTTTTACCGAAAAGGCCGCAGCACAATTAAGAGACGGACTTAGATCGCTTCTTGGCGCTGTTACAAATAAAACAGGGCAGCCTTACGATATTTCCGCTATGGCTTTAGGTACTGTTCATTCGATTTGTCAAAAACTAATTACAGATCGCCGTTTTACTAAAGACGGTTCTCGAATACGTCCGCCGATACTTATGGATGAACTTTCTCAATACTTTAAGATTTATGGACGCGCATTTTGGACAAGTCTCTGTTTGGGCGCAGGTTTTTCAAAAATGGAAACAGCAATAGAAGAAATAAATGCATTTTTTGGAAATGTTACAAAAAGCGGAGCAAGTCAATCGCGGCATCTTGCAGTTACATCTGTTATTGCTCTATTTAATCGTCTTTCCGAGGAATCGCTTGACCCGGCTCAATGTCTAATCGATAAAGTTAATGTCGATAATAAAGAGACTTTATCAAAACTAATCGAAATGTACAGATTATATCTGGAAGAATTAAATAGAAAACCTGCGCATGTTGATTTTTCTCTTTTACAGCGAAGAGCTTTTGATCAATTGCAAGAGTTTACAGGTTCCGGGGAAATATATAAACATGTTATTATTGATGAATATCAAGATACAAATGCCATACAGGAAAAAATTTATTTTACGCTTGCAGGCGGGAATAAAAATATTTGTGTTGTCGGCGACGACGATCAGGCGCTTTATCGTTTTAGGGGAGCCACGGTTGAAAACTTGGTTGAATTTGAGACCCGATGCGAAAATGCTCTGGGGGTTCGTCCTGTTCGTATAGACCTTGATATTAATTACCGCTCTCGTAAAAAAATTGTAGAAGCGTATAAAAGTTTCATTAACATGGTCGACTGGAAAAAAGATCCGCCGGCAAAAGGTTTTTACCGTATTCATGACAAAGATATTAAAGCCTTTCATCAAGATGATATTCCTTCTGTCGCTGTTACGGATCATGCGGTTGCCGATAATGTTTATAGTCAAGTGGCACATTTTATATATGATCTTAAAAAGTCAAAAAAGATAGAAGACTATTCCCAGTGCGCATTTCTTTTTCCTTCACTTTGGGATTCATATAATAACAGAGAGAATACGCGAGTTAAAGGTTTTAAGGAAGCCTTTGAAGAAGTAAATAAAGAGCTTAATCTTTTTAACACTCCCGATGAATTAAAAATATACGCGCCAAGAGCAGGACGCTTCCTGGAAGTAGACGAAGCCAAAGCAATTTGGGGAATTTTTCTAAAGGTGTTTGGTATGCCTCACTATAAAGATGTAATGGGGCGCAGTTTAGAATCGTATATAGAATGGATGCAAATTTGTATAAAAACTGCCGATGATCTATGCGATGCAGACCCAAAATTAAAAGAATTTGTGTCCGAGCGAAAAGATGAATTGGAAATCATCGAAAAGGATTACAAGGCGCTGATTACTCTTACAGAAAAAAATAAATATAATATTAAAGAACCGTTTAAACAATCTATGAAACGAGAATTTGCAGAATGCGGACTTTCCGCAAAAGGTAAGCGCAATGCAAGCGGAAAAATGTTTGACGCGATTATCGAAAAGCGGGAAGCTGAAGGAAATCCCTTTACAATTGCGTATATTATAAGCAGAATAACATCGATTGACTGGTCAATCCTTGATCTTTTTTACCAAATCTGCGGTTTTAAATATTTCAGTGATATGTTTTCTCTTGCAGAGACCGGTGCTGATGAAGGACCGATTTGCAATCTTGCTCTTATTAGTCAGTATCTTTCCCGCTTCATGGAAGAATTCGGCACAATTATTACAGGTTCGTTTTATAAAGACGAAGTTTTTAATCATTGCTTTTTTTCTTCGTTTACTTACGCGCTTTACAGGCGCGGTGAGTCTGAATATGAAGATTCGGATGTTCCTTTTCCAAAAGGGCGTATTTCATGTTTGACTATTCACCAGTCAAAAGGACTTGAGTTTCCTGTGGTTGTGCTTGGAAGCTGCGATCGCCGCGAACGGGAAGCAGATATAAAAGAAGTAATTGTCAGGGGGATAAAGGATACCCGTGAGGGAGAACCTCTGGATCGTATTTCCCGTTTTGATAATATGCGAATGTTCTATGTAGCATTAAGCCGCGCTAAAAATATTCTTATTATGCCGAGATTTTCTACAACGCGAAAAGACGGAGTTATCCCGCGACCTGAGCAGATGAGGGCAAGCGACTATTTTATTAAATTTTTTAATGATAATAATTTTCCTGCTATACCGGAGATTCAGGCAAATTTATCGGGGCTTCCAAAGGCGGCTCTTAATAAAGAAGATCTTGGCAAAACATATTCGTATACCGGAGATTATCTTATGTATGAACATTGTCCGCGTCAATACATGATGCTTCGCCAGTATAATTTTGTGCCAAGCCGTTCGCAAACAATGCTTTTTGGAAGCCTTGTTCATCAAACAATCGAAGATTTGCATTATATGCTCATTAATGAAAGAGAGAAGGATAAATTACTATGACACAGAATGAAATTGAAATAGAATTAAAAGAAAAGTTCGAGGAAAATTATACTATGCTTCGTTTAACAGGAGGACACGCTCTTAGCGCTGATGTAAAGGAAGCGGCGTGGAATCAGGTGCTTTATTATTACCGTAAACTTCGTTCTGTTGCAGAAAGTATCAGCGAAACTGAAGTGAAACTTACTCTTCCAGATCAAAAAACACCGCAGGAGCGCCGCTTTACAATCGAAGGAATTGTTGACATTGTTTCGCAGCAGAATAAGACATGGATGTACGATATTAAAACGCACGATCCTGATTATATCCGCGCGCACAGGAGCCGTTACGAAAAACAGCTGAATATTTACGCGCATATTTGGGAGAGACTGCGAGGTGAGAAACTGGACCAGACAGCTGTCATTTCTACTGCGTTTCCGCGCGCCATGAAGACAGCTTTGGATAGTATGGACGAAGAATACATTGCAAGCGAGATTGAAAAGTGGGAACCGGTAATACCTGTAGAATTTGATCACAACAAAGTAAATGAAACAATCGAAGATTTTGCAAGAGTGGTTGATAAAATAGAGAGCCGTTCTTTTTCTGCGCCTTCCGTTGACTATCTTACAAAAAGAATTGAAGGAACAAATATCACTTTTGCTAACCGCACCTGCCGTAACTGCGACGGTCGTTTTTCCTGTCCCGCTTACCGCGAATACGCTTTACAATCGGGAGCAAAAACCAGCGCCGACTTTAAGAAATATTACGAGCAATTGCGCGACGATTTAGAGCAGGAAACTTTTATAACTGCGAATATTGACACAGAAAAAATGAATGGTATAATCGGCGAAGCAGAAAACATACGAAATTAAATCTCCGCTAGCAGCTGTTGAATTTGCGCAGGACTGGGTAATTCTTTTTGCAATTCTTTTGGTAAAGTAGATGTGATTCGATAATTCGCAACAGCAATTGGTTTATTACTGTTTTTTAAGGCATATTCAACAATAGTACGTTTTTTTTCTTTACATAATATAATCCCAATAGAAGGCTGTTCTGATTTTTCTTTTATTTTTTCATCTAATGCTGTCAAATAGAATTGCATTTTCCCGACATATTCAGGTATAAATTTTCCAATTTTCAATTCTATTGCAACCATGCATTTTAAACGGCGATGATATAAAAGTAAATCAATAAAATATTCTTCATTGTCTATTTCCAATCTGAATTGATTGCCCATAAAGGTAAAAATGCCGCCCATCTCTATCAAGAATCGATTTACTTTTGCTAACATGGCATTTTCCAGTTCAATCTCTCCGTGTTTATCAGATAGATCCAAAAAATCAAATGTATATTCATCTTTTACCGCAATGCTTGCTTTTTTCCTTGATTTTTCAGGCAGTGTTTTATCAAAATTAGTTTGATTTAATAATGTTTTTTCGTAACTTTGATTTTCAATTTGGTGAATCAATACATTTTTTGTCCAGCCTAATTTTTTAGACATCCGCAAATAATACTCACGAGCCAAATCATTCTTGCATTTTTCCATAATAATAATATTATGAGCCCATGGTAAAACTTGCACCAATGGTGCAAGTTTTGGCTTGTTTGCATAATTTATGTAGAATTTGCGCATACGCCAAAGGTTATCAGTTGAGTAACCTAAAACACCCGGAAATTCCAACTGTAAATCTTTAGCAAGTGTTTCTACAATTGCTTTTCCCCAGCCATGCTTTTTCTGACTGCATACAATCTTGCTGCCAATATCCCAGTAAAGCAAAATCATTTCTTTGTTAACCAATTTTAAGGCTTCATATTGCGCAGTTTTAATGCGTTGCTTAATGTCCTTAAAAAAAGTGCTATAGCCTGCAGGTAATAGTTCTCTTTTCATTGTATAAGTATATACCTATACAAATGTAAAGTAAAGATGTTTTATTCAAATTTGGGATTTTCCCGCTCAAACCTTTTAAAATGATGAGAAATTGTCTCGGTAAGGTCTTTTATTACTTTTTCCTGTAAATCTGTAAGTGTCCCGACCGGCAGGGGGTATGATTTTGTTGAAAACAGGGCAGGAGCGTCAATTTCGAGAGCCTCGGCTATCTGTTCAAGCTTTTCCGGCGAAGGAAAACTTTTTTCGGTTTCAATAAGGGCTATATAATTGGCCGAGGTATCGACTCTTTCTGCTAGCTGAGCCTGTGTAAGCTCCAAAATCCGTCTTTGTGCTTTCATATTGTAAGCTAGCACAGATCTTAAACTTGTCATTTCCATAATTTAATAGAATTTCATTATTATTTATTGATAATTACTTAACAATTTATTATAATCATATAAAATATATGTTATTCATATATATTTCGTCTTAAGGGAGAGGCGGCGAAAAGCATATTATTTATATTTGAGGTGCCGTCATGCCGCAAAAACTCCGTCCCTCCTACAAATTCAACGAGGAACAGCTAGACCAGCTAAAACAGATTGTTCCTGAAGCCTTTAAAGACGGTATGCTGGACATTAATTCTCTTTATGACGCTCTTTCCGACTATAACGAAGAAGACAGTCTTGATATGGACGATAATTTCTACGGTCTCTACTGGCCCGGAAAGCGTCAGGCAAAACGCGCGGCGAGTATTCCGCCCAAGGGTACCCTTGTCCCTGTAAAAGGAGACGGCGTTGACCAGGAAAACACGAAAAATATTTATATAGAGGGAGATAATCTTGAGGTTTTAAAACTCCTTCAAAAATCCTATGCCGGAAAGATTAAAATGATCTACATTGACCCGCCTTATAACACCGGCAATGATTTCGTTTATAAAGATGATTTTTCCGAAATGACTGAAGAATATGAAAAAGAAACTGGCGATCGTGATGAGCAGGGAGTAAAACAAGCCGCGAAATTAAACTCACGCGCCGACGGACGCTTCCATTCCAAGTGGCTGACTATGATGTACCCCAGATTAAAGCTGGCTCACAGGCTTTTGAGTGAAGACGGAGTTATTTTTATCAGTATTGATGATAACGAGGTAGCTCAATTACGAAAGATATGTGATGAGATTTTTGGTGAGGATAATTTTATAGGGCAATTTATTTGGAAAAGTAGACAAAATAAAGATAATCGTAATTTAACTGGTGTTTCAATAGATCATGAATATGTGATTAGTTATATAAAAGGTGGAGAATATAGGGCTTTACATGGCAGTGAAAGAAAGGAAAGTCAGTATACAAATCCCGATAACGATCCGCGTGGTTTGTGGACAAGTGCAAATATGGTTGGTATATTACCAGAAAAACTAAGACCAAATTGCCATTATGAATTAATTAACCCGAATACTGGAATTAATTATGGAAAACCGCAAATGGGTTGGCGATATGATAAAAAAACAATGAATAAATTAATAGAAGATAACAGAATATTATGGCCTGAAAATATAAAAGGGAGACCTAGAAAAAAGTCATTTTTATCAGATATTTCAGATATATTACCTGGTTATTCATCAATTATAGGTGTTGATGTTTACACAAGAAATGGTACAAAAGAAATAGAGGAAATATTTCAAAGCAGGTATTTTGATTATCCTAAACCTATAGCTTTGTTAAAAGATTTTATTAATCAAACAACAAATAAAACTTATAATTCGATTATTTTAGATTTTTTTTCAGGGTCTTCTACGACAGCTCATGCTGTAATGCAGTTAAATGCAGAAGACGGCGGCAACAGGCAATTTATAATGGTTCAATTAGATGAAATTGTAACAGAAAAAAACAACAAAGAAGCTTATGATTTTTTATTAAAAGAAAAAAAACCATTAAACATCTGTGAAATCGGCAAAGAGCGTATCCGCCGAGCAGGAAGAAAAATTAAAGAAGGGGCAGGTCTTAACGCTTCTAATCTTGATACAGGTTTTAAAGTTTTTCGTTCAGCTTCTTCAAATTACAAGAAATGGCAGAATTATAAAGGTACAGATATAAAAGAAGCAGAGGATTTATTTTTAAAGTATGAAAATCCACTGATTGAAAGCTGGAAGGAAGAAGATCTGCTTACAGAAATAATGTTAACAGAAGGTTTTCCGCTGGACAGCGCGGTAGCGGTTATTAAAGATTTTAAGAAAAATAAAATTACAAAAATCAGTTCTGATTTTTGCGAACATTCGCTTTTTATTTGCCTTGATAATACAATTAAAAGCGAAACAATTAACACGCTTATATTAAGCGCTCATGATATTTTTATCTGTTTGGATAATGCTGTTACCGATCAGGATAAAGTCCGCCTTGATGATAAAGGCTTAATTAAAACTATATAGGCACTGATATGATACATAATAAACAATTAAAATTTCAATTTCAATCAGGGCTTGCTCATCAGGTTTATGCAATAGACAGTATTGTAAATCTTTTTGCCGGTTTTTCACAGAATATTTCGCAGGATTTTGCATTTGAAAATGATGTTGTTCCAAATATAAATCCTTGGTATGAGTTTGACGAAGAATGGCTGTATTCAAATTATCGTGATGTAGTTGAAACCAATCGTAAATCCGCGGAAATTAATGCTGATATTCTGATTAATGATCGCCTATCCTATGATGACGGTTTTATGCTGAGTAAAAGCAAGTTTAATAATAAATCAGGACGCTTTCCTGTTTTTACCGTGGAAATGGAAACAGGAACAGGTAAAACATATACATATTTTCGCACGATACATGAATTAAAACGAAATTATGGTTTTAGGAAATTTGTTATTATTGTTCCGAGTATTGCAATTTATGAAGGAACAATTAAAGCGTTTAAACAGACAAAAGAACATTTTAAGACTTTTTATCAGAACGATAACACAAATCTTATTGAATATGACAGTAAACATATTTCACGGTTACGTACTTTTTCAAATTCTACTTTTACAGAAATTCTTGTAATGACAATAGACAGTTTTAATGGTGCGTCAAATGTTATTTATAAACCGACAGAAAAACTTCAAGGTGAATGGCTGCCTGTTGAATATATTCAAAAAACACGTCCGATTTTAATTCTGGATGAAAGTCAAAATTACCGTACAACACTTGCCCGGGAAGCATTAAGAACACTAAACCCGATATTTGCAATTAATTATAGCGCAACGCCAATGGACAAATATAATTTAGTCTACCGTCTTTCACCCGGGGAAGCATTCAGGCGAAACCTTGTAAAAAGTATAAATGTACGCGGTGTTACGGCACAATATAATTTAAACGACGAGACATTAACGCTCGCTATACAGGATATAAAAAAAAGCCCAATTACAGCTGACATTAAAGCATATTGTATTAAGGGAGGCGTTAAATCAAGTGAAATCCTGAAAAATTTAAAAGTTGGAGATGATATTGGTCTTAAAACTAATAATACAGATTTTTCAGGTTTTATCATTGAAGAAATAAATTACGCCAAGCAGAAAATTACTTTTACAAATCAATCTGTTATTACAAAAACAGCAGATTGCGGTATTACTCTTTCGGAGAGGGAAGTGTACCGAGTAGAAATTGAAGAAGCTGTCAAATTGCATTTTAAAAAGCAAAAACATTTATTAGGCAAGGGTATTAAAGTTTTAACTCTCTTTTTTATTGATAGAGTGGCTCATTACAAAGGAGAAAGTGATCCTTTTATTCGATTGTATTTTGAAGCTGTTTTTAACAAATTAAAAAATAATGATGAATACTTCAAACAATTTAATGCAGACGAAGTTCATCGCGGATATTTTGCTCCAAAAAAAGAAAAGAAAGGTGAAGAAACATTCTTTGATTACACAGAACTTGATAACTACAAAGGTAAGGATAAAAAAGAAATTAAAGAAGCTGAAAAAGAAGCGTTTACCCTTATAATGCAGGATAAGGAAACCCTTTTAACTCTTCCAGACGGAAAGGATGTTAAAAAGAATGTTTCGTTTATTTTCGCGCATTCTGCTTTGCGAGAGGGGTGGGATAACCCTAATGTCTTTAATATTTGCCTCCTTAAAGAACCGCGCTATGAATCTGTAAACCAAAAAAATACAAGACGTCAGGAACTTGGACGAGGTTTGCGTTTATGCGTAAATCAGGAAGGAGCGCGAGTTCAAAATGATTCGATAAATACCCTAACTGTTATTTGCCCTGAAGAATTTTCACAGTACGCAAATGCCTTACAGCAGGAATACCGCGATTCAGGCGATGCACCGCCTCCTGCGCCTACTGATGCTGCGCGAAAAGAAGCAGTGCGAAAACCTGAAATTTATTACAATAAAGATTTTATTAATTTTTGGAATAATCTTTCGCGTAAAACAAATTATATTATAAATATTAACACAGATAAATTAATAAGCGATTGTGTTTCGAGGTTAAATGATCTTAATACAGTTTTTCCAGAACCAAAAATTGTAATTACAAAAGGCAATTTTACAATGAACCAATATACAATTTCGCTTCTTGGAACACACCTTGGCAGAGCAAAAATTAGAATTACTGTAACAGATACTTTAGGACGCAACGATGTTCTTTTTGGGTCTTATTATAATATTGGATACAACTTTGGCAGAATTTTAAAAGATAAATGTCTTTTTGGTTTTCAGATTATTGATATAAAAGACGATAAAAAAGAGCCTTATGTTCTTTTTAGCAATAAACAAAAACTTATGCTTACAAACCAATTAGAGTTTGCAGGAAATCCTGCAATAAATCAAGAATCTCGCACAGTTCATAAAGCGCAAACTGCGTACCCTGTTTTTAATATTATTGAACGCGCTTCAAAAGCATTAAGTCTTACACGTCCGACAATCCTAAGAATTTTTTCGTATTTAACCGAGGAACGAAAAAAGAAAATATTTACTAACCCCGAAGGCTTTTTTTCTGTATTTGTAAATGAAATAAAAGAAGCTCTTGCCGCCCATGTTGCTGACACAATAGAGTATACGCTTTTACGTGATTTTAAATTAATAGCAGGCACCGGATATTTGAATGAATTAAAAAAAGAGGAAGAACCCGTTTTGGATCTTTTCGCCGCTGAAAAAACTCCTGCTTACGGAAATGAAGAAGTGCCGCAAATATTTGACAGTGAAGGCAATTTTATAAAACTTGATGAATATTTTCCTGAATCAAAACCATTTCCTCAGAGAGAGTTAATACCCGGTTCTGAGCATAGTCTGTATGATTTTATCCAGAAGGATTCTGATGTAGAAGAAAGATTTGTTAAAAACCTGCTTTACGCAGATGACAAGGAAGGGAAAATCCTTTGTTATTTTAAGTTTCCTGCAAATTTTAAAATACATATCCCTAAAATAATTGGGAATTATAATCCTGATTGGGGAATAGTGCGAATTCTCCCGGACGGAGAAACAAAAATCCAGCTTGTACGCGAAACAAAAGGTAATGTCGATATAAAACGTCTTCGTTTCGCGAATGAAGGGCGAAAAATTATCTGCGCACAAAAACATTTTAACGCTCTTGGCATTAATTACCGGCAGGTTACAGATAAAACACTTGATTATTTAGAGTTAAAAGCGTAAAAATATTACATCCTCTTCAGGCACTTTGATATAACACCTAATAGCTGTCCTGTTAATTTATTTATATCTGTGCAAGCCACTACGTCATTATACATCGCTTTTAACTGGTTGTAACAATCATCCTCACCAGGAGTAGAAAGGGCTATGGCGACAATTCCTGTTCCCCGGCGGGTTATTTTTTTTACCGCTAAGGCAGTGTCTTTAATAGAGACAGGCGGAGAATAGTTTCTTTCATTTCCAAAATCATCATCGTATAAATGTGCTGGAGCTCCGTCTGAGAGCATGATTATCATCTTTTTTTCAGCGGTACATTCATTTTTAAGATACTTTTCCGCCCAATAAAGCGTTAATCCCTCTCTGGTTCCCTCTTCTGCTTTTAATCCTGGTAAGTTATAACATTCTTCTTTCCTGCCTGAAAAACTTATCAACAATTTATGTTCAAGGCAGGGCTCGCCGTAAATAGCGCGGTGTTCAACAATTGCGTGCAATACATTGTTTGCTTTTAATACTTCATGGAGGATAATGCAGGTTTCCATTGCGCCGCGCTGCCTTTCGCCGTTCATGGAACCTGAACCGTCGATTAAAAAAAGGAAACCAATATTGGGCGGTGCCTCGTTGTATATTTTTTTATACCAGAAACGTTTTTTTACATCCGTTATTCTTTTAGACATAATGCCGCTTCCAAAATATTGACGATCTTCTATTTCTTCCGTTGTTCCTTTAAGAAGCTGACCGAATTTATTTTTATACGAATTAATAGTAAGTTTATATTTTATAATAATATTTTGATATGCTTTTTTTAAGTTTAAATTAATTTGCGGTTTTATTATTTCTGTTTTAATATCTTTATGTATATTGGAACAATCAAAATCCTCACATGGTGAGTTAATTATCGTTTTGACTAAACCGGTTATTACATTGTTATTGTTTTCTTCGTTTGTGATGCGAATTATTTCTTGATTTATTTTATTTTGTATATCCTGCGGATTTATAGGATTCCCTTCTTTATCAGAAAACAATCTTCTTGTAATTATCGCATTTTTTCCTTTGTTTGAATAATCTGCCATTGTCGTATTTTGATTACTATGTGTTTTTACGCCGGGAAGAGATTTTTCAAGCAGCTTATCCAACTTTTCTTCTTCCACAGGATCAATTTCTTCTTTTGGAACAAGCGGTTCAATAATATCAAATATTTTTTGCGTATATGTATATCGTTCAGAAGATTCTCCGCATACTGCTCCGTCCAGAAATAATTGTTTGGTTTTTTCTGTGTATTCAAAAATATTATCAGGGGGCGGTTTTTGTTCTAAAAAAGGATATAATAAAAAATCGCACATATATTGAAGATATAAATACAAGACGCTTACAGTAGAGTTTTCTTCATTAGAATTATTTTCAAGTGATTTCTTAAAACCAATACCAACTCTAAACCATAATAAAAAATGCCCTAGATTGTCAAATTCACTGCATCCTGCAGCCTCTATAAAAGAATCTTCGATTATATTGGAAATAAATGCAAGTATTTTTTTTCTATATGTTGTGGTTCCTCTTACGTCATTAATGCTTCCGTTAGGAAAATCAGAATAAATAATATGAAGACATTCATGAATATTAGGCGCTCTTGCGCACATTTTTAATGCGGCAGTTTGATTACCGGAAATTTTATTATCAATCTTTAAAAAGTTCTCGGCTTTATTCTGTGTTTCTTTATCTGCGAATAAACCGTAAAAAGAAGGATCGATAATTATATTTTTCCCGTCTGTAAAACATGCGTCTTCGTTTATAAAAAATAATCTTATATCGCTGCGTTCAGTTAGTATTTTCGCAAACTCTTCCTCAATATGACGGTTATAATCGCTTTGGAATGTTTTTATTAATTCTTTATCTTCATTTGTCACGGCGTTATTCTCAGGTCCACCTGTAAAGATAGATTATGCCGCGAATGGCAGTCTCAAGCGCTTTGTCGTTTTTTGCGACAGGCAAGATTGTTTTTTCAGCCGCCAAAAGATAGCCGTCATGCCGTGATATTCTTGCCCAATTCTCAAGGTTTCTTGGAGAAATAACAATTTCCATTTCTTCGCTCTCTATTTTTTTCTTGATTTTCCTGTATACTCCGAGCATTTTATCCATGTACTGAACACATTCCGGGACTCTTGTTCTTAGCATTTTTTTAATTGCGTCATCTGATAATTCAGCCAGCGCAATAATTGAATTAAAGCGGTTAAAAAGCGCCTGATTCAATTCTCTTGTTCCATAATAGCCGACATTCATTGTAGCAAAGAATCTGAAATTATTATGGCGTTTTACAATTTCTCCGGAGTCAAGTCTTACAAAGCCGTTATCATCAAGAAGAGAATTTAAAAATGCCAGATATTGAGGCTTGGCAAAATTTATTTCTTCAAAGACAACAGCTCCTCCGTCACGTACCGCCTTGGTAACATAACTTTCTATAAATACGATTTTATCATCCTGCGGTATATACTTTCCTAAAATAAATTCGTCAAGATTTTCTGTACAGTTCACGGTATCCATTATAGGAAGCCCTATCGCCTGACAGACAAGTTTACATGACATCGTTTTTCCTGTTCCTGCCGGTCCGTGAAAAAGAGTTGCCCTGGAATCTCCTGAATAAACTGCATTGCATAAACTTTTAAGTTCATTCGCCAATACAAACTCTTCGGGCAGACTAGGAACAAGATTAATATATTCCTTTCTAAATACATTTTCTGTAAACTTTTGAATTGTTATATCTTTTATAACCGCAGTCTGCTTTTTATTTTCTTTTATTGCGGCGTAGGCAGAAGAACATGATAAAAATTTATTAATTTCAAATGGCGCTTTATCACTGTAAATTAAATCGTAATCATCAGACTTGTGATTTTGATAAAAATCTTCGTGTATATTTACAAAAACATCAGCCGCGGGTGATTCTAAAAAATTTTCTACAAGCGGTGAAAAATCCGAGTTTATTTCCATTTCTCTTGCAAGTATAATAAGAAAGCATGGCAGTAATTTGTATAACGAAGTTAGAGGTTCAAGCTCGTCTTCTATAAAAGTTCCATCTTTTCTGAAAGCTCCAAAAACGATGGTATTATTTTTAAAATAGGATCTGTAAAACGCAATATCTTTACTGATTATAGCTGCATTACAAAGTTCTGCCGGAACTTTAAATTCAAGAAAAAAACAGGATTTATCATCATTGTAATAGTAATTACCGCACAGTTCAGTAGAACTTGTAATCTCTTTCATCAGCATGGAAAAAATGATCACCGCTTCACCAATTGGCTGGCATAGCGCGGTAGTCCCCTCATAACTTTGATTATTGGGATGTACATAATACTGGGTAGCATCAGAATGATGTTTGAATCCAAAACCCTTGTAAATTTCTTTACCATTAGGACGTGTAATTCTAAATGCGTCTTTAAACAAATTTATAATCATTCCCCCAATCACTCCCACTCAATAGTAGCAGGGGGTTTACTCGATATGTCATAGGTAACGCGTCCTACTTCTTTAACTGAGTTTGTAATGCGTGTAGAAATTTCCAGTAAATCACGGCTTTCAAAGGGGTAAACGTCTGCGGTCATGCCGTCGCTGCTTATAATTGCACGTAACGCAAGAACATAGCCGTATTTGCGCTCGTCTCCCGCAACGCCGACTGAGCGTATCGGAAGAAGGATTGCAAATGCCTGCCAGATTTCGTCGTAAAGATAAACCTCGCGCGGACTTTTGCGTTTTTTTAATTCTTCGATGAAGATTGCGTCCGCCTCGCGCAGGATGTCGCATTGCGTCTTGGTGATTTCGCCTAAAATGCGCGTTGCAAGCCCGGGACCGGGGAAGGGGTGGCGGCGGATAGCATCCTCGTCTACGCCGAGGAAACGTCCAAGGCGGCGCACTTCGTCTTTGTAAAGTTTATCCAATGGTTCAATAATTTTTCCGGCTTTACGCTTCGCATCTACAAGAGGGCTTCCAACATTATGATGGCTTTTAATTACGCGCGCCTTCTTGCCGATACCTTTTCCGCTTTCGATTAAATCGGTGTAAAGCGTGCCCTGCGCAAGAAGATAGCTGTCAGGCAGTTTTAGGCGCGCAACTTCGCGCTCCTGTATCGTAATGAATAAATCGCCGATTGTTTTTCGTTTTTCTTCCGGGTCTGTTTTACCTTTAAGTGCGCCAAGGAATTCTTCTTCGCACATAATCACATGCACATTTTTTGCGCCCAGTTTGGAAAGAATCGTTTTTACATTTTCAGTTTCGTTCTTGCGCATAAGACCTGTATCCATGTACATTAAATGCACTTGTTCGGGGTCAAGCGCTTTTAAAAGAGCCGCTCCTGCGACAGTTGAGTCAACGCCGCCTGAAATCAAAAGCAGCACAGGGTTATCGCTTGCGCGTTCTTTTAAGCTTGTATTTAATTCTTCTATATAGTGTTCCATGCTCCAGCTTTTCTCACAGCCGCAAACATTAAAAACAAACGCGCCAAGAATGTTATCGCCGTCTTCGCAATGGGTTACCTCGGGATGAAACTGAAGCCCGAACCACGGTTTCGTGTCATGAGCTGCAACGGCAGGGTAGCCTGTCGCGCTTGTGCCGACTTCCTTAAAACCGGGCGCAAGTTTTGTAAGCGTATCGCCGTGACTCATCCATGCGGTGAATGAAGCGTGAAAACCTTCTAAAAATTTTAAAACATGAGTTTGAGGTGCCGCATTTTTATTTGTTGTTACTTCGATGCGTCCGTATTCAACATGCGGCAGAGACTCAACCTTGCCGCCAAGGTCATGCGTCATTCTTTGCAGTCCGTAGCAAATACCCAAAAGCGGCATTGCGCTGCCGCAAGCGCGGACACATTCGTAGATTTTTTTATCAGGCGCAGCGCCTTCGCCGTTAACAGATTCAGGCGAGCCTGACAAAATTATACCTTTAACGTCTGAGCTGACAATGCTGTCTGTCAATTGCGAGTCCCCGGGAACTATCTCTGTGTATACGCCGAGATCGCGTACCCGTCTTGCTATAAGCTGAGTGGTCTGACTTCCAAAATCAAGAATTAGTATTTTATCCATGGTTAGAGTATATAGAAAGATATAAAAAAAATAAACTATGCGTAATATACAGTCAGTTACTGCTTCATATTCCCGTAGTCCGGTTCAAATCCGCGTGAACGCAGTAATTCAACATACTGCTTAAGCTGCCCGCTTCCTTCATTTCCTTCCAGTGAAAAACCGGCGAGAAAAGATGTTTCGCTTGATTTTGTCCAAGTGAGTCTTAGTTTTAATTTAAAAGGGTTCATGTTATCTTCCTTGCCTGGAATAATCGTAACATTATAAACCTGGCTGGGCACAATACTGACATAAGTAACGCTCTTCATACTGCAGCCTGTTATGCTGACATTTCCAAGCAGCCCTTCGCCTTCGAAACCGGCAATACTTATCCCGGCATCCAAATCAAACACAGGCGTGCCCCATCTCGGAGATCCGCGTTTCTGATATGTGGCAAGCTGGTCTGTTAATTCTTCTTTTTTCTTCTTAAAAAACATATTACCGCCTATTTGCTCTTGTCAGGACGGATAATAATTTTTCCGTCTACAATTTTTTTTGCCATTGAGAAAGAATCCGCTATTTGCTTACTGGCGCTCTGAGCTGCGTTAACGCTAGAATGTACTTCTTTTGACGCAGAATGTAAATCAGTAACGGTACCTGCAATGACAGTACTGTCATTTTTTATTTTTAAAGAATCGGCGTTTACTTCATCTACCATATTCCTGAGTTTATTAAGCGCTTCTATAATTTGCCCTGAGTTTAACGATTGCATATCAATATTATTTTTAATGCTTGCAAAAGAAGAGCTCATTTCAGTTAATTTCGTAAAAATATTATTCATGCTTTCTACAGTTTGACCGGAAACACTTCGAATCTCGTCTATGGCTTCGGTCATGCTTTTTATTTCTGCAGAGATGGAGTTTGATTCGTTATTGGATGATTCTGCGAGTTTACGGATTTCTGAGGAAACTACCGCGAAACCCTTTCCGGCTTCTCCTGCATGAGCCGCTTCAATCGCAGCATTCATTGCAAGAATGTTTGTCTGCGCCGCAATGCCGGAAATTGTCTTGTTTGCTTTTTCAAGCGCTATAGATCGCTCTGTTAAATTGGTAATATCTTTGGTGAGCTGTTCCAGAGTTTTTTTGCTGCCTTTGGAAGATTCGCCGAGCGTTTCAGTAATTTCATTGGCTTCCTGCACTGTGTCTTTAATGCTGTGAATGCCTTCAACCATTTGTTCAATCAGTCTTGATGAAGAATTGATGCTATCCGACTGCGATTCTACCGCCTTGTTAAGAGCTTCGATATGAATAACAATACCGTCTACGCATTTGGATGTTTTCTGCACAGATTCGTTTTCACCTTCGCTTTTATTAACAAGCACATCCATGCCTTCAATAATTGTTCCGAGTTCATCGTTTGATCTGTTAATAATTTTATTTAGATTAAGACTGATATTAAGCTGTTTGCCCAGCTGTTCATCATTTATTTCTCCCATAGTCTGACGCAGGGTATCGCGGATTGCATATAGAGCAGTCTGCATCATGCCGATTTCGTCTTTCCTCAATTTTGATGTTTTAATATCAAAACGCATCTGTGACAATTGGTTAGCTGCAACTGCGACTTCGTTTATAGGTTTGGTAATGGAAAAAGCGACCTTAAGAGATACAATAGTTGACACCAGTAAAATTAGCAGAAGTGAAACGGCAAATGTAAGCACTGCATTATTTTCCAGACCCTGCACATAGCTTACGTCAAGGTCGAGACCCATAACGCCTATTACATTGCCTGAATCATCAAGCAACGGATAAAAACCGGACACGAAAGTACCCCATTCATCTGTATAAGGTTCCTCGGTTACGACAAAGGTTTTGCTGTTAAATGCTTCAAATATTTCATCAGGCGGTTCTTCGTAAGGTTTTAACAGGTACCTGTCAATTTTTTGTTTTTCACTCATTTTTGCATCTTCTTCTGTCTCTTCCGCATCAAAAAATGTTTCGATATCATCGGTATCAAGATAGAAGGTTACTGTTTTTCCGTTTACTCTAAGGAAGTAAATGTAGGCAAAATTATAAGCTTCTGTAATAACGTTTATCCGCCTGACAAGGTCAAAGTACGTGTCTTCGCCCGCTCTTCCTTCCTTTAAAATCCATTCTGTATTCTTCAGCTCGGGAAAAAGACCTTCTACCGCGATGGCGGATTCTTCGAGTATATCGGTATAGCTTCTTTCGATGAAGAAATGATACTGAATAAACAGTACCAGCCCGACAACAAGGGCTGTGGCAAGGGAAAGCCCTGTGAAGAGAAGTGAAAATGTTGTTCTTAGACTTTTCATTTGTACATTTTTAACATATTTTATTTTTTTTTTCAAGTGAAAATTACAAATTGCGGTATAGTCTTTATATTTAAAATCAGTTATAATTGTATTGGTTCAGGAGTAATTAATGTCGAATAGAATGCAAAATAATGCCTCCTCGTGGATTATAAGCGTTTATCATCAGGAATACGGTCCTTTTAATCTGGAGGAGCTTGCACAGCGCGCATCCGGGCGGGAGTTCGGGTGGGATATGTATGTTTACAGGTTCCCAAAGGATAATGTTTGGCGGCCGGCACGCGCCATTCCCGAATTAAGAGATATTCTGTTAAAGCATTTTCCGCTTCAGCCGGGCGATGAGGGTCCTGCCGGGGGGCGTGTTGTTAAAACAGACACATCTAAATTGATTGAGGTTTCGCCTACAGATGCCGGATATTGCTCGTGGGAGAACGCCGAGAATACCTGCAAGAACTTCTCCTTTAACGGCTATAACAACTGGAGGTTCCCGACCCCCGCAGAATTGAGTTTTTGCGTATGGTTTATAAGCGAGCAGGCACAGTCAAATGAGTCCAATCTGCACTGGAGCAACGAGCGAAAAGGCACCTTGGCAACGGCTGTTTATACCAACAAAAACGGTAAGGAAAGGGGAACTAAAAAGCAGCTTCCTGTAACTGAATGGCATCCTATCCGCCCTGTGCGTGATTTAAGATAAGTAAACCCGGGCGGGGTTTAACTATACTCCGCAAACAATATATAATCATATTTATTATTAAAAAGTATTGACACAATGCCGGTGTTTTGATTTAATACATAGTAAACACATATGTAATATATACAAAAGGAGTATTAAAATGAAACTAAGCAAAATTGCAGGTTTTACAATCGTTTTGAGCCTTGCGCTCATTTTGGCATTTTCTGGCTGCTCGTCCAAGAAAGACGACAGCGCTGTAATAGTAGGCGTATGCGCCGGTCCCTACGAGGACATGTTCCGTGAGGCAATTGAACCCTCGCTTAAGGAAAAAGGCTATAACGTTAAATATGTCCAGTTTTCGGACTATGTACAGCCAAACAAGGCCCTAGCCGAGGGTGAAATTAACGTAAATATTTTTCAGCATTCTGTTTACTTAAAGAATTTCGCTTCTCAGCACAATCTCGATCTCGTTCACGTTACCGAGGTTCCAACGGCAGGCATGGGAATTTTCGCTAATAAAATCGCTTCCATTGAAGCGGTTCCCGCAGGAGCAAAAGTTGCGATTCCTAATGACGTAACAAATCTCGCCCGCGCCATAAGGGTTTTACAACAGACAGGGCTTATCAAAATCGATCCTTCCGTGAATCCTGCAGAAGCTACTCAATATACTTTGTCGGAAAATCCCAAGGGTCTTGTTTTTATTGAAATTGAGGCTCCTCAGCTTCCAAGAAGTCTTGACAGCGTTGATATGGCTGTTATCAATGGTAATTTTGCGTTAAGCGCGGGCTTAAAACTTTCCAACGCTCTTTATAATGAAGTATTGCAGGAAGGTTATGTAAACGTTATCGCGGTGCGGACAGAAGATAAAGATAAGCAATTTACGCAGGATATTGCAGATATTGTTCATTCGGACGCTTTCAGAAGCGTGATAGAAGACACTTCAAAACAATATTCATCTTTCTTCCGCCCTTCTGATTATTGATATCATCATGATTGAGTTTCAGAATGTTTCTGTAAATTTTAAACAAAAAGCCGGAAATTTGTCCGCAGTTGATAATATTTCTTTTCGCATTGAGCAGGGAGAAATATTCGGCATCATTGGCTCGAGCGGAGCGGGTAAGAGCACCTTACTGCGAACGATTAATCATTTGCAGGAAGTGTCGAGCGGCAGCGTAATTGTTGACGGAAAAAATGTAACAAAATATAAGGGAGCGCTCCTGCGTGAACACCGCACGCATATCGGTATGATTTTTCAACATTTTAATCTTGCTGATAATCTTACTGTTTATCAGAATGTAGCATTCGCGGTGAAAAGCGCAGGAAAAGACCCAAAAGAAGCTGACGTGAAGATACGCGAATATTTAGCATTAACAGGAATTTCTGAAAAAGCGGATGTTTACCCAAGCAAGTTGTCGGGCGGGCAGAAACAAAGAGTTGCAATTTCCCGTGCATTGGCAGGCGGCGCTAAAATTCTGCTTTGCGATGAACCGACCTCCGCGCTTGATACAGAAACAACTGCTTCCATTTTAAATTTGATTCGCTCATTGAGTAAACAATTCGGCATAACGGTCGTAATTATCACGCATGAACTTGAAGTAATAAAAAGTATTTGCAGCAGGTGCGCTGTAATGGACGGCGGGAAGCTCGCGGAGATTGGCGGCGTTTACGATGTATTTACAAATCCGCAAAGTAAAACTACAAAGCAATTGATTAGTTCTTTGCAAAGACATGATCTTCCGCAAGAGGTATTAAAAAATACTTCGGGGCTGCTTGTTAAATTAACATTTCTTGGCGGCGGAGCGAATTTGCCGGTTATATCCGATGCGTCATTACGCTTTGGCGTTCACTTTAATATTTTAATAGGACGAATAGAATATATCGAATATAAACCGCTTGGTATCTTATACGTTAACCCCGTTGGAGAAGCCGAAGCTGTTCAAAAATCATTGGAATTTTTAAGGCAGCAGGTTAAAGAGGTGGAGGTAATTGATTATGACAGGAATTAATTTAAAAGCCGCTTTGGCAAAAGCGTTTGCGGAAACTGCATATATGTCCGGTATCTCGCTTTTAGTCGCGGTAATAGCAGGCGGCTCGCTTGGGCTTTTTCTCTATGTTACAAATAGCCCTCTGTTTGTCCGCAATCGTTTGGTGAACCAAACCGCAGGAATTATTATAAATATAACGCGATCAATTCCTTTTATGATCTTGCTTGTTTTATTGCTGCCGCTTTCCAAGCTTGTGGTAAAAACAAGCATAGGACCCTCCGCTGTTGTTCTTCCATTGTCGATCGCGGCTGTAGCGTTTTTCGCCCGCCTTTCCGACGCGTCTTTTTCTGATGTTAACCAAGGTGTGATAGAAGCAGCGGTTTCAACAGGCGCGTCAAAAATAAAAGTAGTGTTTCAAATTCTTTTACCGGAAGCGCTTCCATCCCTTGTGCGAAATATCACCGTAACGGCTGTGTCGCTTATAGGATTTTCCGCGATGGCAGGCACTGTCGGCGGCGGAGGAATCGGAGACCTCGCGATCCGTTACGGTTATCAGCGCTACCAAACCGACGTAATGTTTATCTGCGTCGCGCTATTAATTGTGCTTGTTCAGGGTATTCAGCTTCTGGGTGATTTAATCGCGAACAAACTGGATAAAAAGCGCTAAAAAAAGGAGAAATTAACATGAGCGAAAAAAAATACTGGGACGAAAAATTGGAAACCCTTCCCCGCGCGGAATTGGAAGCGCTTCAATTGGGAAGCCTTAAAGAGATAATAAAGTTTTCTTATGAGAATTCAGCTCATTATAAGCGCGCTTTTGATGAAGCCGGCGTAAAACCGCAGGATTTAAAGACACTCGCGGATTTGGCGAAATTTCCCTTTGTCGATAAAAAAACAGAGCGCGACACCCAGGGTATAGGCAGTATGTTAGGTGAAATGTGCGCAGTCCCTGAAAAAGACGTTGTGTTTGTTTCGGCTTCGAGCGGCTCAACTGGCGTTCCTACTTTAAGCCCT
>Ga0209755_10002274_pt1 | contig 26767 bp, 25 predicted proteins | sample TergutCo191P1_FD_187301 | JGI IMG/M metagenome (GOLD analysis project Ga0209755, IMG submission 187301) | Cornitermes sp. P1 segment gut microbial communities from Petit-Saut dam, French Guiana - Co191P1 (SPAdes) (version 2) | ecosystem: Host-associated > Arthropoda: Insects > Digestive system...
TCTTAAACCATGCAAAAATTTTTGCGTCAACTCACCATGAGAGATGGGATGGGGCTGGTTATCCAAATGGCTTGCGTGGCGATGAAATTCCATTGCAGGGAAGAATAATGGCGATAGCCGATGTTTATGACGCTCTCATTTCCGAGAGGCCATACAAAAAAGCGTTTTCTCATGAAGAAGCGGTTAAAATAATCGCAGAAGGAAAAGGCACGCAATTTGACCCTGTATTGGTTGATTTGTTTGTGAAGATAAATAAGTTTTTTGAAGGCAATTCCTTGTAACCATAAACTGATGTAAAATGGTTAAAATTTTCTACCTTCACTAACACGCAATTTACATGGAGAAACCATCATGAAAGAGACTGACGCAGTAGAATACATTGAAGGCTACTGCAAAAATACAACCGAAACCGATCCGATGAAAATTCTGGTTGAAATTATGAAGAATTCCAAAATCAGAATGCATGGGCCGGAGCACCATTTTTTAGTTCCGGCTGTGCTATTGGCTTGCTATTATAACATTCAAAATAAACACGAAATGATAGGTGAGAAATTGGCTATCGCAAAAAATCGCTCAAAAAACATTCTCGTAGGTTTTTGCGGAACTTGTGGGAGTTGCGGTGCCGGAGTTGGCACAGGAATTTTTATGAGCATAATAAACAATGCAACGGGGCTTTCAAAAGAAGAATGGAGGCTGGCTAACTTAATGACAGCAAAAAGCCTGGAAAACATCGCCAACAACGGCGGTCCCAGATGCTGCAAAAGAGATTCCTATTTAGCAATAGAAAGCGCAATAGACTTTTTGGAAGAGCATTTAAATGTAAAGTTGCCGAAAAGAGAGACAAAATGCGAATTCCATGAAAGAAACAAAGACTGCAAAAAAAGTGAATGTAGGTATTGGCACTCCAATTCTGGTTGCTAAATGGCTTCAATCAAACTTCAAAATTTATCTTTTCGCTACAATGCGCAAAAACAAATACTCGCAAGCTTCATTTAGCGTTTGGAAGCTGCGTTGAAAAAATTTCCCGGAGCCTTGCTTTTGATTAGCCACGATAAAGTTTTTGCGGAGAACTGCACGAATAGGGTGGTGGATTTTCTACATTCCATCAAATGAACCTCAGACCAGCAAAGCCCTTCATAAAATGGGTTGGTGGGAAAAGCCAGCTTTTAGGGCAATTTGAGAATTATTACCCGAAAGAAATAAAAACAAAGGGAATTCAGAATTATGTGGAACCATTTTTAGGCGGTGGTGCATCATATTTTTATTTGGCAGAAAAATACAGCATTAAAAGTGCTTATCTCTCGGATTTGAACAAAGATCTCATATTAACGTATCTAGTAATTCAGCAAAAAGCTGAAATTCTGCTTGATTTTTTGGAACAATATCAAACCCTCTATAATTCAACAGAACAGGAAAAAAGGAATGATTTATTTTTGTCAATCCGCAAACATTTCAATGAACAGAAATATGAAATTAATTATAAAAGGATGTCGGAAAATTGGATTCCGAGAGCGGCACAATTTATATTCTTAAACAAAACCTGCTTCAATGGGCTTTTCAGGCTTAACTCAAAAGGTGAATTCAATGTGCCTTATGGCAAGTATAAAACGGTCTCCATATTAGATGTTGAAAATATAAGCTCCGTTTCTAAAGTTTTGCAAAACGCAGAAATTACTCATAACGAATATTCAAGTTGCTTCTCAAAAATAACCGAAAAATCTTTCGTGTATTTTGATCCTCCATACAGACCTTTAACAAAAACATCAAATTTCACAACATATACGGGAACAATTTTTAACGATAATAATCAAATTGAATTGGCAAAATTTTTCCAAAAAATAGATAAAGAGAAGGGTGCAAAATTGATGCTTTCAAACTCCGACCCTGCAAGCGTAAATCCAAAGGATAAATTTTTTGAGAAAATTTACAAAGGCTATAATATATTTAGAGTAAACGCCAGCCGTGCCGTAAATTGCAATGGCACAAATCGTGGGAAGATAAGCGAAATTTTAGTGATGAATTATGCTTAGAGATTTATGCCGTCCCATATTATGCCGTGATTCATAAGCAAATTATTTAATGATTTTCTTGATTTTTCATGTTAATCCCTTAATCAGTCGAATCATGGTTCAGGCTTTTTAGTTCAATAACTCCCCAACCGCACTAACAATGCTTGCCACCGAATCCTTGTTCATCTTGGAAAAAGCAAACCATCTTTTGCCCAAGTCTTTAAGAGAAGCGCCAATATGATACACAGTTTCGCCTTTGTCTATTATTAGAAATCGGTCGTGGCTTTGGGTAAACTGTTTTATTGCAAAATCGCCATATTGGGCGTTGGCTTTTTGAACATCCAGATTTACTTGTTTGCCAGTATTTTGGGTGAGAAGCAATGCTTTTACGCCTTTTTTCTTTTTTGCCAGATGCGTGAGAGTGCTTTCGTCAATGTAATTGTCGATAAGCACTATGCTTTCTTTTGCCGAGCGGATAATTTTGGAAGCAAACTCGTAGGCATCAAATATCTGCCCATCAAAGAAAACGCCTTGTGAGGGAATAACATTAGCGTCTAACGCTTTAAAAACTTTGTCAAATTTCTGATCGGTTTCAACTAACTTCTGTTCTACGCCCTCCATTCTTTGAATTAACCCACTATGTCCAATTATTAATTTTCGCATTTCCACAAAGACATTTATAATTCGGACACTTACCTTTACGGCTACCGATGTTTGTAAAACAGCAGAAAGCATCGCTATACCTTGCTCAGTGAACGCAAAAGGTAAATATTTTCGATGTTGCCCTCTACCTGCGTTTAAGGTGCCAGATTGGAACCTTAAAGATTTATTTTCACTTGAAGTGTCAGATTGGAACCTCAAGCTTTCCCATTCTTTTGTAGTTAATTGAAAAGCAAATGTCTCAGGAAACCTGTCTGGATTTCGTTTCATTGCTCGGTTAATAAATTTGGTTTCAGTTTGATACATCTCCGCTAAATCACGGTCTAGCATTACCTGTACGCCCCGAACAGTAAATATTCGGTTTTCAATGTGCATTTGCGATACTACGAGTTCTTTGCTCATTTTGCCTCCATAAAATGAAAAACTCGCCCTTGCGAGGCGAGTGTGTTTTAAGCAAATATATAAAGGATTTTTTGTTTTGTCAAGGGTTTGGGCTTATTTTTATTGCTTTGGCTTTATTTTGCAAACATTTGTTTACATTTTTTAAAACGTCTGAACCTAGTAGCCGAGCTAGCGCAGGCTATGGAGAGGGAGCTTTGCAGAAGCAAAGCGGAATTCTTGATTTTAGGATTTTCTTGATTTTCTAACAGCAGACGGCAAATACAACCAAATAGCCTATTTGTTCGCAGATTGCAATAGATTCTCTTTTCGTGTTTTGAAGTTTGATAAAGATATGAGCAATGCGAAAGAAACTAGGGAGAAAACTAGGGAGAAAACTAGGGAGAAAACTAGGGAGAAAACTAGGGAGAAAACTAGGGAGAAACTATTGGAGATAATTAAAGAACAGCCTTCTGCTACAACGCAGGAGATAGCAGGTTCTTTGGGATTATCTGCTAAAGGCGTAGAATGGAATCTAAAAAAACTCAAATCCGAGGGATTAATTGAACGGGTCGGAGCGGATAAAGGCGGGCATTGGAAAGTTTGTCGCAAAAGGTAATGCAATAGGTAGGTTCAGTAATTTATAAAATCTTCCCTCTCTCGGAAAAATACATATTCAGAACGAATACTTTGAAATCTTGCAATTTTTATCATGATTTCTTTTAACTTACTGCTATCTACCAGTTTCATGCATTCCAAAAATTCAGTTTCTTTTTCTTTTTTTGAAAGAAGTGTCCAACAATTTATTTTTTCCTCGCTCCAATAACATAGAGACTCAAAGAAACCTTTCAAATATTTGATAAACTCAGTAGCTCCTTTTTCTCGTTGAAATTTTTCCAATATGGCTAATGTATTGGGGTCATATTCACGAAATCTTTTTATTTCATAGGTATAATCATTTATGAAATTTTGCTTTTCTTGCTCATCGGAAAATGCTGCGTTTATTGCTTCCTGTAGTTCGGTATCTATTTTGAATGGCAAATTCATATTTTCTTCTTTTTGTCGCTCTCTAGAATCTTCAATAAAGTTCATTAAACCTTTTCTTTCATTTTCACTTTGCTCTTTAAATTTTTCAAGTTTTTTCTCAAGTTCTTTAATTTCATTTTTAATTTCATTTTTTGCTTTTTCTGCGGATTTAAAATTAAAAGCAACTGCAATTACAGTAAATGCTATTAAAAATAAAGCCAGAATACTGACCACTGCTACAAAACACGAAAACGCCGAACTGTAAAATTCCTGCGATTTGTTTAACGCTTCAAGCGTAACGCTATCAGCGATAACTCTATGAACTGTATCTATAACAGCTATTGCAATCGGAATACTATCTTCCATCTTCCAAACTCCATTTTCCATTGTTAATTTACCTCGCCAAACCTTTGGGAAAAACACAAAATTTGGCAAGGTTTACTACATTGTGGAATTATAAGCAATCACCATTATCATAACGTTCTCCATGCTCATCACAAACTGAAATTGCGGCTGTACAAGAGGAACTAATAGTGCCATAAAGGCCGACTGGGTCAGTCTTAATTTCATGGCATCCCGTATCCCAACGACAATAAAAACCACCGCAACTCTGCGGTTTTGCACTGCTGAGAGTAAGAGAAGTTCCGGTGCAAGTGGCATTGCTGTATCTTGCTCCATAGTAATCGCAAATTACATTTGCTTCTGAACAGCTCGAATAAGCTTCACCATAAATGCCATCGGGATCGGTTCTAAGTTCATTGCATCCTGTATCCCACTTACAATAAGAATCACAAGCTATGCCGTAATCTTCAGGTTTCGCCTCGGCTTCGCCGTCTTCCCAAAAATAATATACTACAATATTAACCTCGCCATCGCCGCCATTTGTTCCAGAGCTTTTGGAATAACCTCCACGACCGCCACCGCCTTTACCGGAACCGGTAGGACTAGCTCCTCCCTTAGGACGTGAAGCTCCTAAACCGCCGCCAAAAGAAGGAATGCCTCCTTTTCCCGTAATTTTCGCAGCATTTCCTCCCCTGCTTGCTATATCATTTTTCCAATCTCCATTAGTTCCAGAACCACCAGTTACAAAGTATCCACTTCCAATTATATAATAATTACTACTATTAGGTATGTTGCTATTACTACCAACACCACCAGCACCGCCATTTGTCTGGGTAGAATTTCCTCCACCACCAGAACCACCTAGAGCTGTAATGTTTGCGTCTTTGTAAACAACTTTTGTTGTCCCGCCCGCCGATCCATTATCGCCAGAACGCTCAGTAACACCGTTAAAATAAGCCCCCCCTGATCCACCTTTGCCTATAGTTATGTCAAGAGAAATCGGATCGTTTTTTTGAAGTCCTAGGTTACCTAACTTTACATAAGTTGCTGCGCCGCCACCGCCAGCACCGCCAGTTCCAATATCATCAATCCAATCTGTAGTATAATCTCCCCCCTGTCCGCCACCGCCTGCTCCAAGTGCGTAAATCTCTATTTCCGCAATGGTGCCATCCTCATAGCTTAAAGATTCTTTAACAGTACCTACTTTCGTATATGCCGGTCTTATATCCTTCTTGAACAATCTCGCTGCGGAAAATTTTATATTTGATGCTTGGCTATAATATGCAGCTTTCAGCGCATTAGCTTCTGTTGAAAATCCGCCTGCGCTTGCTAAATCCCATATAGGAATGAGGCTGCTCTTGAAATCGGCAATGCCGCAAATCACCGCATTATTTTCATTTATTGAAGTTGCCCAGCTTGGAAATTTACCTTTAAGAGCGGTTAGATCACCAACACCAATAGTTGCGCCACCATAAGAATAATATGTGAATGTTAAATCTTTTTCTTCCGAAAGATTCGATGCGTTTGTAGAAGTAGAAATATCACCAGAAATGGTTACTCCTGGAATTCCTCTAAAAGTTAGCCCTGCCGACTTTCTTACTGCCTCTGAATCCGCTTGGCCATCATAAGCGTAAGTGTAGTTCGCTTCTAAAGAACCGCCCCTGTAATACTGTACAAAAATATGCGTTCCGTATAATTCTATAATTTGAACAGCACTTTTTGCTTTCAAGTCAGCCTTAAAATTATCAGTCAGGTAATCTTTTAATTTTTCCTTTGTTGCGCTTTTAATAGACAGATCTTCCTTATAATTGTAATAATTCAACTTAACAAATGACATAGATTGTTTCCTTTCTGAGTTTGTAACATTTTCGTATTCACCGCTGGCGCCTCCGCTAAAGAAAGGCAGAAAAGGTAAATTTGCCTCAACGCTGGCTCCTATTTTTAAGTTTCTTTTGTGATAAGTCTCTTTTATGCTGTTGCTTGCAAAAGTTGAAAAATTCTCTTGTGGTTGTTTTGTAGTGGCGAATAAGTCATCTTGAAACATTTTCTCTCGGTTTAAAACTGGGTAACTTCTATGTTTTATAGCATCGCTTGGATTTATATAGGCACTGCTTATCACATTATAACCACCACCCAAAAACTCATAAGCTGCGGGAATAACAACAGATGACGAACTACCGTAATTAGAAGATGACGAACCGCCACCACTAGAAGATGACGAACCGTCGCCACTAGTGTCCGGTGCGCTACTTGACGAAGACCCATTTCTATTCTCAACAACCCCATTATTACATTGTTGATAAGCAGGATAATAATCTTGCCCCGCACACTTGCCTATCAGCTCACCAGTCTCGCAACGAAAAATATCAGGATCATATCCTTCGCCAGCACACAACGAAGTTCCTGAATTAGAACTCGGAGTAGCAACAGGATCATCACTGCCACTGTCTCCGCTGCAAGCGAAAAATGTTAATACAACGGCAAAAAATGCCAACGGTAGAAAACATTTGGTTTTCATAATGAACTCCTTTGTTGAGGGGGAAAATTCGTGCATAGACCCAGCATCACAGGCTCCAAAGTCAGGTAGCTTTTAAATCTATTCACAAACATATTGACAAATATACAATTATTTTGGCAATACATAGCAGATAATGCCATTTTACTTGTTTTTCTCCAAAAATATTGTTTTTTCAACTTGGAGGGTTTAATTTTCACTAATTTTATAACTATCTATAATTCATAGAGTTACGAAATATAAAGTTTCCTTTTTTGGAGCTTCGACATCAAAATCTTAACATTGCTCTTGACATTTATGCTAAAATTATCTATATTTATAGCGTAAATGTCAAAATTGGCAATAAGCAAGGTGGGCTATGATTCCGATTGAGTTGCAAAAACTGTTGAATGGTAATGGAGAAACTGTTACCAATAAGCAGGCAGCGGAAGCCGGAATCTCTCGTGAACGGCTTAGGTTGCTTGCAAATGCAGGTCGCTTGGAACGTGTGGCAGCAGGAGTGTACATTTCACCGAATGCTTTACCGGACAAAATGTATGTGACACAGCTTCGAAAGCCTAAAATTATATTTTCGCATGAAACAGCTCTTTTCTTTCATGATTTAACAGATCTGAACCCTCTCAATTATTCTGTTACCGTTCCACAAGGGTACAACACTTCTGCGCTTGTTTCAGAGAGCTTCAATGTGTTTACTGTCAAGCAGGAATTTTATGAATTGGGAATTATCCAAATGAAAACCGTATTCGGGCACGATGTAAGAACTTACTGTTTGGAACGCACAATTTGCGATTGTATTAGAAGCAGAAACAAGATGGATATCGCCATAGTGACCGATGCAATGAAACGTTACATAAAGCGAAAGGACAAAAACATTCATCTCCTTATGGAATACGCAAAATCATTTCGGATTATAAAATCGCTCCGAAGCTATATAGAGGTGCTCTTATGAATAACTCTATGCAGTTGAAAGCCTTGGTTCGCAATCTGTCTGCGAAAAAAAATGTGGATGCCGGAATAATTTTGCGAAACTTCATGCATGAACGTCTTTTGGAGCGGATATCCATTTCGGAGTACAAAAACAACTTTATATTCAAAGGCGGTATGTTAATCTCGGCGATTGTTGGCATAGATTCACGCTCAACAATGGATATAGACGCAAACATTAAGGGGCAAACTCTTAACGAAACAGAGATTGCCTCAATTGTAAACAACATTTTGAGCTTGCCTGTTGATGATAATGTCTCGTTCACTCTGAAAAGCATTGATGAAATTCGAGAAGACGCCGATTATTCCGGCTATCGCATATCCATTGAAGCTATTCTTGACAAAACCTGCCAGATGCTTAAAATGGATGTTACAACCGGAGATCCAATAGTTCCTAAAGAGACTGAGTACAATTTCAGGCTGATGTTTCAAGATAGAGCAATAGGAATAATGGCATATAATTTGGAAACCATACTTGCCGAAAAGTTTGAGACTGTAATAGCAAGAAGCGTGGCGAATACACGAATGAGAGATTTTTACGACATTTACATATTGACTTTTACACAGAAGTTTGACTACAGCAATTTTAAGGCAGCATTGAAAAATACTGTGGAAAAACGTGGCACGGTTGAGCAGATGAATGTTGCAGGCGAAGTTATTCAGACAATAGCAGAAAGTGTGATTATGATTGATTTGTGGCAGCGCTACCGAAAAAAATATAGCTATGCCGCAAATGTAACTTGGGAAATAGTTATTGAATCGTTGAAACGCTTGCATAGACCCAGCATCACAGGCTCCAAAGTCAGGTAGCTTTTAAATCTATTCACAAACATATTGACAAATATACAATTATTTTGGCAATATGTAACAAAAATGTCATTTCGTTTGATTTTTCGTCAAAAATATTGTTTTTTCGTCAATTTAGTGTCCATTTTTGGTAGATTATGGCAATGGAATTGAAAATTTTTGACATACCACACTTTTTGAACCGCAAGGGCTACACTCAAGAGGGGCTGGCTAAAGAAATCGGTTGCGGAACAAGTAATGTTGGCATGTGGGCTAAAGGTTCTTTTCCGGGCTTTAATAAACTTTTGAAATTAGTGGAACTCGGAATGACCATGGAAGAAATATTCGGAACCAAATTATATAAAAAATTTATTCTGCCAAGCTTTGAAAAAAATAAAGAAGAGGCTACGCCAAAATCCGAAAACGAATTTGAAAAGCGAGTTTGCGAAGTTCTTGTAAAGCATTTATCAAACCCTTCACTGTAGGCTCAGGGTTTAGTCTGATTTGCCGACCGTCGCTTTTCTATATTACACGCAACCAGCGGGAGTAGCTCAGCTGGTAGAGCGCTAGCTTCCCAAGCTAACGGTCGCGGGTCCGAATCCCGTCTCCCGCTTAACAACTTTTAGGAGAAAGTAACATGGCAGCAAAGAAAAGCGCAAAAGCAAAGAGTGTCAAAACCCAAGGCCGTAATTATGGCTATTTTGACGATGCAAATAAAGAATATGTTCTACGCAACCCGGCCACACCTATAAAATGGTGTAATTATGTCGGCACGCTGGATTTCGGTGGAATTGTGGATACAACAGGCGGAACAGTGCTGTGCAAAGGCGATCCGGCTCTCAACCGCATAACCAAATATATAAGCCAAATGCCTGCAGGAGATTTCAAAGGCAGCACAATCTACCTTCGCATAAAAGAAAAAAACTCCTATAAAATAGTATCTCCTTTTGTTGTGCCAACCTGCACTATCTGGGATAAATGGGAATGCAGAGTTGGGCTCTCCTATACAACATGGGTGGCCGAAGGCTATGGCATCAGGGTTAAAATAACGGTTTTTGTTCCGTCAAAAAGCACCACACTTATTCAGGATATATCCGTTCAGAACATCTCCGGCAAAAACATTGAAGTTGATGTTGTGCCGGTCTATGAATTCAGCCATTTTGATGCGTTAAAGCAATTGACAAACGCAGACTGGGTTCCGCAAACCATGACCCTTGACGCCCACAAAGAAAAAAGCGGCCACGTTATCTTAGAGCAATACGCATTTATGAAAAAGAAATACGAGGTAAATTATTTCACAGCAAGCATGCCGGCAGATAGCTATGACGGCGATCGCAGAAGTTTCCTCGGGTTTAATGAAATTATGGGGTGGGCATGCCCCGGCGCAATCTACAAGGGCAAGCTTACGAACAGTTCCGCTTTAAGAGGGGACAATATCGCAGCGCAAATGTTCAAATTCAAGCTCGCCGATAAAAAAACAGGCCGTGTCGCAACACAACTCGGCAAACAAAAAAACTTGGCTGCCGCAATGCCGGAAATAAAAAAATACCGCAATCTCCAAAATATCGACAAAGCATTTGCGGAATTAGCCACATTCTGGAACAAATATCTCGGAGCATTGCAAGTTAAAACTCCAGATGCGAGCTTTAACTCAATGGTGAATATCCACAATCCTCGTCAGTGCCACACAACAAAGAACTGGAGCCGTTACCTTAGCCTTTATCAACTCGGCTTTGGCAGCGATCGAGGAATTGGTTACCGTGATTCCAGCCAGGATTTGCTCGGCGTTATGAGCCACATGCCCGAAGAAGCACGTGTTTTGGCAGAGAATTTGCTCTCCGTTCAACTGGAAGAAGGCAATGCCATGCACCAGTATTTCCCAAGCACAATGGAAGCCAATGAAGGCGATTCCCGTGAAAAGGAAGACCGCCCAAAGTACTACGGCGACGATCATCTGTGGATTGTTTTGACCGTAGCTTCTTACCTGAAAGAAACAGGAAATTTGAAATTCCTCCAAAAGCAGATTCCTTTCTACAACAAAAAGAAGGAACTCAGCCAGCGTGAAAAAGCCACTGTTTTGGAACACTTGAAGAGAAGCCTTGCGTTTACTCACAAAGATTGCGGCAAGCACGGCATTCCGCATTTGGGTTTTGCAGACTGGAACGATACAGTTAATTTGCCAACGGGCGCAGAGTCTCTTTTCAATGCGAATCTTTTTGCGAAAGCTTTGGTGGAGATGATAGATATATGCGAAGCTATTGGCGACAAAAAACTTGTTGCGCAATATAAGGCGTGGTACGAAAATATAAAGGCAAAGGTGAACAAAGTCGCTTGGGATGGCCAGTGGTATGTGCGTTGGTTTGACGAAAAGGGCAAGGCTCTTGGCTCAAGCAAAAATGCGGTTAATAAAATAGATTCACTTGGGCAGAGCTGGCCTGTGATAAGCGGCGTTGCTACTGAAGATCGCGCAAAGATGGCTTTGAAAAGCGTTTACAAGTATCTCAACACAAAGAACGGCATAAAGCTTTCTTGGCCCGGCTATGATGGTTTTGATCCGCACGTTGGCGGAGTTTCAACTTACCCCCCCGGAGCAAAGGAGAACGGCGGAATATTTTTGCACGCAAATCCCTGGATTATGATCGCAGAGACCATAGTAGGCAATGGAGACCGGGCATTCCAGTATTACAACCAGATCAATCCCGCTGCGAAAAACAATGGTTTGATAGACGAATTTGAATCTGAGCCTTATTGCTATCCTCAAAATATTTTGGGTGATGAGCACAATCAGTTCGGATTGGGGCGCAACGCATGGCTGAGCGGTACAAGCTCATGGACATATCAAGCTGCTACTCAATACATCTTGGGCATAAAGGCCACATTTGACGGCTTGTCAATTAACCCTTGCATTCCCAAAGCTTGGACAGAGTTCAGCGTAAATCGCAAATTCCGTGGCGCAGATTATGTTATTAAGGTGAAAAACCCCAAAGGCGTAAGCAAGGGAGTTAAGAGCGTGACCATAGACGGCAGAGAGATCAAGGGCCACGTTGTTCCTATATTATCAGGTAGAAAACACAATGTTGTAGTTGTGATGGGGTAGGCTTGAAATATAATATTTTTATCTCTTACCGCCGTAAAGGCGGTTATGATACGGCGAAGTTGCTTTATGACAGGCTGAGACTGGATGGGTATTCTGTTTTTTTTGACATTGACACTTTGGAGAATGGAAATTTTGATAATGAATTGGAAAAGAAAGTTAAGAAATGCAAAGATTTTTTGCTCATATTGAGTCCGGGTGTTTTTGATAGATTCCGTGAAACTGGCTACGATGCTAAGGATGACTGGGTTCGGCAAGAGATAATTTGCGCGCTTCAAGCGAAGAAAAATATAATTCCGCTAACTTTGGAAGATTTTGCTTTTCCAAAGAGATTGCCCGATGATATCAAAGAGTTAAGCAGGAAAAATTCCATAGAGCTCCATTCCAGGCATTTTGATTCGGTTTATGAAAAATTGAAGGAATCTTTTTTGCTAACAAAGCCACGCTTGGGGGTGAGGCTCAAAAAACAGATACGATTTTTTATGACAGTGCTTTTGGTTGCGTTTTTGGCACTTTCTTTTTATGTATATACAATTCACATACAGGCGAAAGAAGCGAAAATAACTGCAGATGCTGTAATATTTGCCGCAGAAGCTGAGGTTGCAAAGCTAAAAGACTCTCTTAGGGTTGCCAAAGAAAATGAAATAGCAATTGTTAGGGATTCCACCCGCATTTCCAAAGATGTTGAAGTGGCAATACTCAAAGATTCGATGATTGATGCTAAAGACGCTGAAATAGAAATACTGAGAGATTCTATAGCCATGTATAAAAGGTTGCTGAGAAACAAGCAAACCGCCGCCACAGCCGCCCCGGCCGCAAAAACCACAGCCACAGCAAAAACCACCGTTACTGTGAAGAAACCCACTACTTCAAAAAAGTCTAGATAAATTTTCTACATTAACACAAAAATTTATCAACCCGATATTCGGAGGAAAAAGTATGTCTGAAAAAATGGAATTCCAAACAGAAGTCCGTGAATTGCTGCATTTGATGATTCATTCTCTGTACAGCAACAAAGAAATATTCTTGCGTGAACTGGTATCAAATGCTGCAGATGCCTTGGATAAGCTCAGGTTTTTATCCATATCAAACCCAAGCCTGTTGCCTGCAGACACAGAGCTCAGAATAGATATAGCCGCAAATGATGAAACCAAAATCCTCACCATAGAAGATAATGGCGTTGGCATGAACAAAGAGGACTTGATTCAGAACCTTGGTACCATAGCTCGCTCCGGAACAAAGAGCTTTATGCAGAGCATTTCCGGCGATGCAAAAAGAGACGTGAACCTGATAGGGCAGTTTGGCGTTGGATTTTACAGCGCATTTATGGTTGCCTCAAAAGTGGAAGTGCATTCCAAAAAAGCAGGTGAAGAACAGGGCTACCAGTGGACATCCGAAGGCACAGGCGACTTTTCCGTGGATGAATTGCCAAAAGAGAAAAACGGAACAAAAATCACAATTTACCTCAAAGACGAAGATGATTGCAAAAACTTTGCTCAGGAATGGCAAATAAGAAGCGTGGTAAGCAAATACAGCGAATTTGTGACACACCCAATTTACATCAAGTTAAAGGAAAAAAACGAAAGACTAAACGAAAAGCCGGCACTCTGGCGGCAAAGCGCAAAGAGCGTGGACGAAAAGCAGTACAAGGAATTTTACGGCATAGTTTCTCACGAGGGTGGGGACCCTCTTGCCTGGAGCCATAACCATGTTGAAGGAGCGCAGGAATTCTGGAGTTTGCTCTACATCCCTTCTAAAGCGCCATTCGGGGTGCGCTATGCCTCTGAGCAGAACCGGGGGTTAAAGCTCTACGTGAAGCGTGTATTTATAATGGACGATTGCAAAGAGTTGCTGCCCACATGGCTTCGCTTTGCTCGCGGCGTTATAGACACCGAAGATTTGCCCTTGAATGTTAGCCGTGAAATTTTGCAAAGCAACAAAATCGTTGCAAACCTGAAAAAACATGCCACCAAAAAAATACTGGATACACTCCAAAGCGTGGCAACAGATCGCAAAGAAGACTACGCAAAATTCTGGACAGAGCTAGGAGCTATTCTAAAAGAAGGCTTCTACATGAACTGGGAATTTTTGGACGAACTCAAAAACCTGCTTCGCTTTAAAAGCACAAAGGGCAGCGACTTTGTTGGATTGGAAGAGTACGTAGCTCGCATGCCGGAGAGCCAAAAGGAAATCTATTACATAATAGGGGAGTCTCTTTCTGCGGTGCAGGGCAGCCCGCACTTGGAAGTTTGCAAGGCAAAGGGCTACGAAGTTCTGTTCTTGACCGATACGGTTGATGAATTCATGATGCAGAGCTTGCAGGACTTCAAAGAAAAGAAATTCCACGACGTGGCTCTTGGCGATTTGGAGTTTGAAAAGACAAAAGAAGAGGAAAATGCGGAAAAGGAGAGCAAAAAAACTTTTGAAAAACTCTGCGAAGTTCTGCAAAAAGTGTTGGGCGAAGAAGTCAGCGAAGTGCGCATAACAAGCCGCTTGAAAGACAGTCCCTGCATGCTGGTAAGAGCTGCGGGCGGCATGGGCTCGCACATGGAAAAACTCATGGCTTTGCAGGGCATGGAAGCGCCAAAGACAAAACGCATTCTGGAAATAAACCCGGAACACGAGATTTGCAAAAATCTGTTGCAAAAGGCGGAGGCTGGCGAAGATTTGGGTTCTTATCCAACGGTGCTTTACGGGCAGGCATTGCTTGCAGAAGGCTCGGTTTTGCCTGATCCTGCGGCTTTTGTCTCTGCCATGAACAAGGTGTTGCTCTCCAAATAAGGATTTTTATGATAACGGAATCAAAGAAATTTACAATAGGTCTTTTTGACTGCGATTTGTATAAGCGCCTCAGGGTTTCCAGGCTTTGCGAATTCTTTCAGGAGACATCGCTTGCGCATTTGAGAGACCAGGGCTTTGACTATTTTGCGATGATAGACAAAGACAAGTTCACGCTGGTGCTTTCAAGGATCAAGCTGAGAATTTCCAAGTTGCCGTTTTGGGGAGAAGACATTTCCATAAGCACCTGGCTAAAAAGCTATAACCCGGAAAAGGTTGCATGGAGCGATTTTGATGTTCGTGATTCGCAGGGAAATTCCGTTGCGCAGGCAACTTCATCTTGGCTTTTGGTAAATTTGGAAGACGGCAAGGCAATACCTTTTGCCAAAGGCCCTTATCGATTTTCTCTTAACCCTGAGCTGAGTGCTCTTCCTGAAAGCATAGAGCTTTTGGAACCGCCCGGAATGCCTAAAACCGTTTTGGTAAAGGATGTTAAGTATAGCGATCTCGATTTGAACAACCATGTCAATAATTGCAGATATTCCGATTGGGTTTTAGATGCCATAAGCATGGAAGAGATAAAGAGAATCCGTTCTATTCAATTGAACTATATTCAGCAGGTTGAGTATAACACAAAGGTAGCTCTAATGCGCTTTCCAGAAAGTCGCCACCATATAGTGATTTTCGGAGTTAACGAAGATCATCCCGAACAGGTGCATTTTCAAGCTAGGCTCGGATTTGACAAGCCTTTATTTACTTAATTCCATAAAAGCGGCATTAAGAGTCTCTTCAATGTCTTCTTTAAAACGGCCAATGCCGAGCTTGCAGGTGTAGGCCAGTTCGTCATCTTTGTGAATGCAAAGTATGGGAACTCCGGCCTCTTCGCTAAAAGAAACTTTAAAACCTTTTTCCAAAAGTTTTTCCAAAATCTTGCGCATTTTACTCTCCCTTTAAATTTTTTTCCGCATCTTTCAGTTTTTTAAGAGCAACGGACACTCTCACCAGCTTGCGCATTAGCATAGCTATTGCAAGCAACATAACAATGCAGCCAATGATAGCACCTATAAGCGATAGTTTGTCTGACTTGTGCTGGGCCTCGGTCACAACAAAGTCTGCTCTGAATGATATGCGTTTTGAAATAGCTTCGTTTGCCGGGATTTTCCAGCGAAGAATACCGGAGTTAATGTAATCCGGATCTATCGGGTCGCTGCTGATAAGCATTGAGCCTTGCGGCAGAACAAGGGTGTATTCCCAGTAGCTTGAATCGTTCCCGAATATTTGCTCCAGAACAAAAGGCGGAATGCTTTCTTCCGGCACAACGTCGCCGTCTTCGTTTTCCGTGTTGGAGTTTATCACCCGCTCAAAAGAATATCCGTTTTTCAGGGTATCTATTTTTTTCATAGATATGTTGCCCAAAAAGTCCTTTTCAAATTTTTTGTCCCCTTTCCATTCCAGCAGGTTTTCAAAAGAGAGCTTGAAGTGCAATGCGTACACGGAATCTTTTTGCTCAAACCATGCTGAATCAAGTTTCAATCCCTCTGTGGAATCGTAATTGGCCTTTATAAGATCTATGGTGTTGGTGTCGGGTTCCCAGGGATAAATGCTTGCCAAAAATGTAGCGCCGCCGTTATCATGTAAAATGATAGAATCCGAGTACTCATCTATGCATGCCAAAAAGCACAGGGAAAAAAGGGCCAGTATTGATAGTCTCATGGCGGTAAAATAGAAAAATTCTCCGTGCAGCACCTGAAGCCTACAGTCGGATCCAAAAAGAATTTTGAGGCGTTTATGGCCGTATCCCCGGTAATCAGAACTTGTTTTGGTTCTTTGAACTCGTATTTCAAGCCTTGCCAAAGCACATTAAGCCACTTATCTTCATTTCGTTTGCGATATTCGGCTTGATTTACATAGTCCTCTCCGAGTACGGTGTTGTTTGAGTCTTTTAAAGTGTAAAACAAAAGCGTGTCCGGGAGGGAATCCGGTTTTAGAATTGCGTAAGGAGTTCTGAGCGTATCCCTTGCCAGCAGGGTGTCTATGCGAGAGCCGGTTCTGTATAGATAAACGCTGTCGGTTGTATATCTTGGCCTTATGCGTGTTGGAGTGAATCTATTTCTGCACAGCGCAAGCTCTTCCCTGGAAGCTCCTTGGAAAACCGCATAGCTGCTTCCCTTTAAAAGAGGCGTATTTTCGCTGCTTGTAACCCATTCCTGCAATTGTCCGGGCAAATCCCAAATTCCATCTGGGCTTGCGCAAATTTTATTTCTTTTGTTGGCATTGATTGCGGAAATTGAATCTCCTGTGCCTACTCCGCAGTGCAAATATAAAAAGTCAGATGCCGAAAAAAATCCGCTTTCATTTTTTTCTTCTATAACTCCGTAGCTGGAACCTCTGCTGTTGCAAGCGGCATTCCATTCCTGCTCGGTGCATAAGCGGTAATTTTTGGCTTTGCAAATGCTGTCTGCTTTAATGTAAAGAATATTTTTTTCAAATTTTCCGCCGGAGTTGTGCTGCAGCCTTTCCATGCAGACAATGTTTTCTTCATCTATTTTCACCGGAGCAAAATTCGGCGGGCATTTGTATTGCCTGAGAGAATCCATTGAAATCGCTATGGTGTCTCTCATCTCTTTTGAGTAATGCCCAGAACTGTCGATTGCCCACATGCGCAGAATAACTGTGTCGCCCGGCAAAACCCAACGCAGGGTATCGCTTATATAAGCTCCATGCGGATTGGCTATCATTGAATCATTTTGATGAATGTACGTGGCATTGTAGTAATCGGCTTTGATGGTGTATAGTCTTGGAATAGATTCCCACGCATTGTTGCTCAGATGTTCAATGGTATAACCTTTAACCGGTTTTAGGCTTCTGTCGTTCAATGTGTCTTGGCTGCGAACCCAGAAGAGAATCAGGCGGTTAGAATCGAGGCGAGCGAGGTTGTCTTGCGGATTTAGGTAATACCAGAATTTGCTCGCTATGCTCGGAGCTCTGTTGTCGGTTGTTTTTATGTTTCTGCTCTCTTCGTTGGATACGTTTCCTGCGCTGTCATAAGCGGTTATGATTACTCTGTAGGAATGTTCCGGTCTTAATCCTGAGATTTGCATTCTCCAGGTGTTCATCTCGGCATTATCGTTGGTAAATCGTTTTCCGTCAATAATAGCAAGCCTTAAATATCGCTGGTCATTGTCATTTACGCTTTCCCATTTCACGCTTCGGCCATCTTTGACAAACCGTGCGGAGCGTATTAAATTGGAATTTGCAGGAACCCCCGCAAGGTATATGCTTATCGGAATATTCCGTATGTCTTCTGCCTGGTCTTCTGTTCTTATGCTGATATTGTAACCTGCTATTGGCCCGTCTATGCTGTCTGATTTATAAAAATTGCTTTGATCGGTTGGGCGAAGCCAGTCTATCCAGATTGTGTTTGTAGAAGCGGAGTCTTTGAAGGAGACCACCGAAGGGCGAACATTGTCGCCAAAGTAAATGTGCAGATGCTGGACTATGCCCTGGTCATTGCCCGAATATTTTGCCCAGATAGCGATGTGCAAACTGTCTCTCTCTAAAAATTCTTCTATCAATTTTGTTAAGTCCAGAGAATCTCCGTCGCTGTTGGTTTTATAATTTATAACAATAGTATTTGGGTGGTTTATTTGAGCATCCGACACTTTTTGAACGGAGTCTTTTACAACCGTTGTATCAAGCCATACATAATAGCTTTGCAAACCTTGCCTTTCAATGGGGTGGTTCCAACGCATAACATAGCTGTCTTTGCCGGTTTGGGCAATGGACACTCCCAAAACCGTCCTTTCAAGAGGATAGGTGGGATTGGAGTTGTCGTCTGAGCAGGCGAGCAACACCATGAGCATAAAAGCTATGAGGAGTTTAAAACGCATTTTCTATTTTCCTGCTGATGAAAAAAATAGAAATTTTATCACTTCAAGGCAAATGGTTGGGTTCCGTAGCTAAAACCCTTGAATGGTATAAGGCCCAGGCATTGGCTAAAAAGGGCAAATTTAACTTGCTTGTGTTGCCGGAGCTTTGCCATACGCCTTATTTTCCCTTTGAAGAAAACGATAAAAGCTTTGACTGTGCCATTGCGCAGGATTCTGTGATCGTAGAGGAATGGAAAAATTTGGCAAAGTCTTTGAAATGCGTTTTGGTTTTTCCTTTTTTTGAAAAAAGGGCAAGGGGAGTTTACCACAACAGCGTTTTTGTTTTTGAGCGTGATGGTTCCGTGGCAGGCTTCTACCGCAAGAGCCACATTCCGGACGATCCGGGATTTTACGAGAAATATTACTTTACGCCCGGAGATACGGGTTTTAAGATGATCCCGACCAGTGCGGGGAATCTCGGGGTTTTGATATGCTGGGATCAGTGGTTCCCTGAGGCTGCTCGCATTTTGGCATTGCAGGGTGCGGATATTTTGATTTACCCCACAGCCATAGGCTGGGACTCCAAAGAACCGAAAAAACTTTATGCCCGCCAATTGGATTCATGGCAAACGGTTATGCGTGGCCATGCCATAGCCAACAGGATTTTTGTTTTGGCGGCAAACAGGGTTGGCAAGGAGAGCAACCTATCTTTTTGGGGAAACTCCTTTATTTGCGCTCCCGATGGCTTTGTTATCAAACAACTTTCAACGGAAGCGAAGTCTATGGGCGTAGCTGTGGATTTTGAGGAAATTGAGCGGAACCGTAGAGCGTGGCCGCATTTCAGAGACCGCAGGGTTGATTTATATTACGATGTTTTAAATGTATGGAACGGACAATGAGCGAAATTCGTTATCCGGCAGAATGGGAAACGCAGGCGGCTACATGGCTTGCATTGCCGATAAATGAGCAAAACTGGGCATCTCGCAGGGAGCAGATTGACGCTTTTTATTCAAATCTTATAGATACAATTTCCCGTTTTCAGCCCGTTAAAATTCTGGACAGTTTGCAAATTCCGCACAATGATATTTGGATCAGGGATTACGGCCCGTTCTTTATGGAGCATTGTGTGGTTGGTTATGAGTTCAATGCTTGGGGAGAGAAGTTTCCGCCCTGGGATTTGGATAGCTCGGTTCCGAAAAAAATTGCGGAATTAATGAATGTTGATTTTAAAAAATATCCCTGGATTTTGGAGGGTGGGGCAGTGGAGTTCAACGGCGATGGCCTTTGCATGACAACAGCTCCGTGTCTTTTTGGAAAAAAGCGAAACAGGGAATGCCCGGAATTGCTTGAAGACATTAAAAAATCATTTGGACTTAAATCCCTTGAAATTTTGCCAAGAGGCTTAGACGGCGATCACACAGATGGGCATATAGATAACCTCGCACGTTTTATCGCAAAGAACCACGTGGTTATGGCAGCCGGCTTTGAGCAGGAAAAACTTGAAATTGAGGCATGGCTTTGCGAGCATTATGAGTCTGCGAAAGTTGATGTTCTGGCGTTGCCGCCTTGTTTGCCGGCTTCTTATATGAACTTTATATTTGTTAATGGCGGTTTACTTGTGCCTGTGTATAATTGCAGGGAAGATGCCGCAGCGTTGGAGTATTTCAGAAATGCGTTCCCGGACAGGGAGGTTGTGGGCGTGGACTGCACAACCCCTATTGAAGAGGGCGGGAGCTTGCATTGTTTGTCAAAGCAGGAGGCTATAGGCTTATGAAAAAATATCTGATAACAGGCGTAAGCGGTTTTGTGGGCTATCATTTTTTGGAGCATTTGAATGCGCTTGGTGAAAAAGCGGAAGTTTTGGGCCTAGACTTAAAGATTCCGCAGGAAGTCAGGGATTATTCTTTTGAAAATGTAAAGCTTGGCTTTACTGAGATCAATCTTTTGGAATATAAGGCTCTTGAGCAAGTGTTGCTTTCTTTTATCCCGGATTATATTGTGCATTTGGCAAGTTTTTCAAGTGTTGGCAAAAGCTGGGAAATGCCTTCGGAATGTTTTTTGAACAACAATGCCATATTTTTGAATATTGCAGAAATTGCCAGGCTTAATAAAATGAACTGCCGCATACTTTCGGTTGGTTCCAGCGAGGAATACGGCAATGTTAAAGAGACTGATATTCCTTTGAAGGAAAATATGCGTTTGCATCCGAGCAATCCTTATGCAATAGCCAGGGTTAGCCAGGAAATGCTGAGCGAGTGCTATGTTCAGGCGTATAAGCTGGACATTATTTTAACACGTTCTTTTAATCATATCGGTTCAAGGCAGCGTTTGGATTTTGTGATTCCGAGTTTTGCGAAGCAAATATCAGATGGAGTTAAACAGGGGCAAAAGGAGATTAAGCTCTTTACTGGGAATATTTCCGTTATCAGAGATTTTATAGATGTTCGAGATGTTGTGAGTGCTTATTTCGCATTGTTCAACAGCGGCAAAGCCGGTGAATGTTACAATGTGTGCAGCGGCAAAGGGCATTCGCTGAAAGAAGTTATTGATATGTTTGCAAAGATTTTTGATGTTAAAATTATAACGGAAACAGACCCGAAAAGAGTTAGGCCACTTGACAATAAAATTATAATTGGCAGTTTTGAAAAGATAAAAGAGCATGCCGGTTGGGAACCGAAATTTAATTTGGAAGAAAGCTTAAGAGAGGTTGTTGGTTTTCTTGAAAATTAGACAAAAGGAATGTATGTCGCCAAAGCAGGCAACTAAACGCTGGCTTTTTTACTATATTTACAACTATGCAAGTGGTTAGACAGATAGTAGACGCTGAAAAGCTAAGCCAGGTAGTGAATATCCCGGAAGAGATGAGATATTCGCAGTTGGAAGTTATAGTGCTTCCGATAGTGGTAAAGGATAAATTAACTGAAACGCTTGCAGATACCGACTTTTCTGAATTAAAAGAGAAAAGCCTTCCTTGGTTGACTGATAATGAAATCTCTAACATAAAGAATGCAAAACAAAGGATATATATAGATACATCTATTGTAGGTGGCTTTTTTGACAAAGAATTTGCTGATCCGACAATTGCTTTATTTGATAAATTGAAACGAAAGGAAATTATTTTTGTAGTATCTGATTTATTGAGGAAGGAATTGATAGACGCTCCTGATAATGTACGCTCTCTGCTTGAAAATTACGAACCAGAATGTTTTGAGCCTGTTAGCTTGACGGAAAAAGCTAAAGAATTGGCAAACGACTACATTGCTGAAAAGGTAATAGGGAAAACAAGTTTGGAAGATTGCCAGCATATAGCAATGGCAACGCTAAGCAAAGTTGATATTTTGGCTAGCTGGAATTTTAAACATATTGTAAATATAAATAGAATTAGAGGTTATAATAGCGTGAATTTGAAGAGAGGTTATGCTACGCTTGAAATTAGAAATCCAAGGGAGTTAATAGAATATGATGAAAACTGATAGAACAGAAAAAGATTTTGATTGTGTTAAAATGAAAAACAACATTCAGGCGAAAATATATGCAGAAACAAAAGATATGTCTTTTGAAGAGCTTAGTTTATACTTGAATTCAAGTTTAGAAAAAGATTCCTTTTGGCGCTCTTTGCGAGAAAACCGAGTTTCTGTGAAGTAGCTAGTCCTGCAAAACCAGCCTCTCCATAGCCGGCTACTGGGTTCAGATATTTTTCTACATTAACCCTATGTCAAAAATTGCATTAATTACGGGTATAACCGGCCAGGATGGTTCCTTTTTAGCAGAGTTATTGCTGGAAAAAGGTTATGAAGTTCATGGCATTGTGCGGCGCAGCAGTTCTTTCAACACTCAGCGCATAGAGCATCTTTATCTAAGTGAGTTGGTTAGGGATAATAAGCAGAAACGTGTTTTAAAACTGCACTACGGCGATATGACTGATTCGAGTTCTCTGATCCGCATTATTCAGCTTGTGCATCCGGACGAAGTTTACAACCTTGCTGCTCAGAGTCATGTGAAAGTATCTTTTGATGTGCCGGAATATACTGCAGAAACCGATGGAGTCGGAACGCTCAGGCTTTTGGAAGCTGTGCGAATTTTAGGGCTGGAAGAGAAAACCCGCATTTACCAGGCGAGCACCAGCGAACTTTACGGCTTGGTGCAGGAAGTTCCGCAAAAAGAAACAACGCCTTTTTACCCACGCTCGCCTTACGGCGTCGCTAAACTCTATGGATTTTGGATAACAAAAAATTACCGTGAAAGCTATGGCATGTATGCGGTTAATGGCATTCTCTTTAACCACGAAAGCGAAAGAAGAGGCGAAAATTTTGTCACCAGGAAAATCACGCTCGCTGCCGCTCGCATTTCTCTTGGCTTGCAAGACAAACTCTATTTGGGCAACTTAAGCGCCATGCGTGATTGGGGTTATGCAAAGGACTATGTTGAGTGCATGTGGATGATTTTGCAGCACCCAACTCCTGAAGATTTTGTTATAGCTACAGGCGAATATCACAGCGTTCGGGAATTTGCAACGCTTGCATTCAAAAATGCGGGCATTGAACTCAAATGGGAAGGCAAGGATGCAAACGAAAAGGGCATTGATGTTAAAACGGGAAAAGTGCTTGTTGAAGTTGATCCCAAGTATTTCAGGCCGGCAGAAGTGGAGCAACTTTTGGGAGACCCGACAAAAGCCAAAACCCTTTTGGGCTGGAATCCGCGAAAAACATCATTTGAAGAGCTTGTGAGGATAATGGTTGAAAGCGATATCAAGCTGGCAAAAAAATGAACAGCCTGTCTTTGGCAGCTCTGGAATTTTTATGCCACGCAGAAATATGCTCCGAATATTTTTCCTTATTAAAAGAACCGCTTAAATTAGCGGAAAAATTATCAAAAAAATTTACACATCAGGAACGGCACGCTCTTATACATTATCTTGAAATTCTGCCTAAGATAAGGGAAAAATTCGGCGTAGATTTAATCTGTGACAGGCTCGCTTATGAGCAGGCTACCGCAAAGGATATTTCCGAATACAAGGCAAGGCTGTGGCCGAGCGGCGCAAAGATTGCGGATTTGTGCTGTGGCATGGGAGGAGACAGTTTTTGGTTGCCAAAAGGCATTGTTTCAAGCGGTGTTGATATAGCCCCGGAGAGGGTGTTGATGTTTAACGAAAATATGAGGCGTTTTGGCATGTTGCACAGGGCTGTTCGGCAAAATGCATTGGATGTTGAATCTGGTGATTTTTTTTGCATAGATCCGGCACGTCGTGGCGGATTGAATCCAGATTTTGAAAGTGTTTTGGAATTGACCAAAAAATTTAGCGGCGGCATGATAAAGCTCCCCCCTGCTTTTCCCGAAGATGAAATTCCTCAGGAAAGCGATGTTCTTTATTTGGGCAATGCAAGCGATTGCCGTGAATGTCTTATGCTTAGCGGAATTTTTGGCAAAGGAATTGTGCGGGCTTCTACTGTTGCCAAAGAATGGCTGTGCGAAAGAAATGAATTGAAAAATATGAGCTTGGAATGCAAAAATTTGGGTGATTTTCTTTTAGAGCCCGTTCCTGTTCTTGTTCGCAGCCACCTGTTTCTGAGCGAGGCAAAAAAACTCGGCTTTTGGCAAATAGACTCAACTTTAGCTTATCTGTCTTGCGAAAATTTGCCGCCCGAATATGATGGCTTTGTAGCATACAGGGTTATAGATCAAAGTTCGCTTTCCACAAATAATGTCAAAGCGATGCTGAAAAAACATAATGCCGGAAAAATAACGTTGAAGAAACGTGGCGTTGAAGTTGTTCCAGAAGCTGAAATTCGCCGTCTTGCTCCGAAAGGCGAAAGGGAGTATATTTTGTTTTATACGAGAATTTTGGGAGAAAAGCGGGCTATTTTGACAGAACTTCCATAACCTTATCATTTTCCAAAGCCAAGTCTGAAATTTTGATCAATTTGTTTACCGTTTTTTCCATTTCAAAAACCAGTTCTCTGTTTTCCTTTGAAAGATTTTTTGTTTGCAGAGAATCGGAAATTTCATAAAGCAGAGACTCTTCGCCTTCTTTGTGTATAAGGCGGAAACCTCCGTAAGTCATGGTTTTGTAGCCATAGTGTGTGCCTAGCGCAAAGTTTTTGCGCTCTCTCAGCAAGCTGTACCCCATAAAAGGATTTATCACTTCTATGCCGGCCAAGTCCAGGATTGTTGGAGCGATGTCTATTTGGCTTGTTGATATTGTGTCGGTTTTTTGCTCAATGTTTTTTCCTGTTATGACAAAAGGAATGTGTGTTGATGAGTAATAAGCACCGCCGGTTATAGTGGCATTTCCGTTTTCTCCAAGCGGGAATCCGTGATCTGCGGAAACTATTAAGTATGTGTTTTCAAACCAGGGCTCATTTTGAATGGAGCGCACAAAGCGTGCGAGCTGCCTGTCTGCGTAGCTCATTGTGTAGAGCATTCTTTCCTGTATGGATTTATCTTTTTCTGATTGCGGCATATTTGTTGCAAAATTAAAAGGGTAGTGATTGCTTCTGGTTATCAGCGTTGCCAAAAACGGTTTATCCTTGTTTGCGAGGGAATCTTTTACAAATACGCTTGCCCAGTCCCAAAACAACGAGTCATCTTCACGCTCACGGCTATAATGCTGCCTGTCGTACCACTTTGCCAGCCACACTCCCAGATTATCCCACGCCGGGTCTGCAGCGGAAAAGAAATCAGTTCGCCAGCCGGCATCACGCATATAAGAGGCAAAACTTGGAACGCTTATAAATGGCAAATCGGTCACCTGAGCTTTTGTGGAGTGAGTTGGCATTCCGGTAAGGGACGAAAGCAATCCGCCTACGGTTGGCAGCCCGCTTACATGCATTCGGTTAAAATTCAATCCTGCATTCATTAAAGAGCATAAAAATGGCGAAGACGCCTTTACATTTATATATCTGTGCGATTCTAAAAATACAACGATGAAATTGGATTTTGACTGGGGATTGTATAATCGCGGCGCATCGATATTTTCCCGGAACTTTTTGTATTCCAAAATTTCTTCATCGCTTAAATCTTCTTTTGGAACATTTTTAACCAGGTCTATGATTTCTCTGTGAATCAAATTTACCGCTGGGGTTAATTTTTTTAAGCGAAAACCTCCTGTCCATATAAAGTTCAAAAACAGCCAGCAGCACAGATAAAATACTGCGCCTCCTATAAAGAAACTTTTCTTGTAGGTTATTTTGCTAAAGACCTTATTCAAAAAATAAAGTGCAGGGAATGCGAACAATATAACGGCAATTTGCAAAAACGGCACGCTTTGATCATAAGCGAAATAATCCCAGAACATTTTGATGCTGGATGGGTCTTTGTATGTATTTATAAGCCCAAGTGAAACGTGAGAGCCCATAAATCGCTGAGTTTCATGGTCAAGGTAGGTCAAAAAAAGAATTATTGAGTGAAAGATTATGAATGTAATTTTGCCATAGCGCTTATAATTTCGCATTATTACGGCCCATAGCACAAACGAGGCCGCAATCCACATGTAATCCCAAGTGATTGCGTGAAAAATATACCAGTCCGGTTTGTTGACAAAAGGCATTCCGTAAGGGTCGTTTCTGAACAGCAGCAGAATTCTGAGGATTATATGTACTACCCAAAAAGCAAGCGTAGTAGGTAGCAGAAGCGTTGACATCTCAGGAAAATAGGAATTTCTATATTAATATATAACCATTTTTATGGAGTTTTGAAAATGCCCGGCGACATTTATCTTATAGGTGCATTAATCCTAGCTGCTGTAGCCATTGTTTTGTTTTATTTTATAGCGAGCTTTTTTGGCTTGTGGCTGCAGGCTTTGCTCTCAAAAGCCAATGTAGGAATTTCCCAGCTCTTGGGCATGAGGCTCAGGAAGGTTAATTCCCGCATGATTGTCGAAGCCCGCATTCTGAGCGTTAAAGCCGGTGTTCCTGTGGAAACGGATTTGCTGGAAGCACACTACCTTTCCGGCGGAAATGTGCTCAGGGTTGTGCAAGCAGTTATAGCTGCCAAAAAAGCCAATATAACACTTTCATTTATGGAAATCGCAGCAATAGACCTTGCCGGCAGAGATGTTTTGGAAGCCGTGCAGATGAGCATCAATTCGAGAAAATAGGAATTTCTATATTAATATATAATCATTTTTATGGAGTTTTGAAAATGTCCGGCAACATTTATTTTATAGGTGCATTAATCCTGGCTATTATAGCCTTTGTTTTGTTTTATTTTATAGCGAGCTTTTTTGGCTTATGGCTGCAGGCTTTGTTCTCAAAAGCCAATGTAGGAATTTTCCAGCTCTTGGGCATGAGGCTCAGGAAGGTTAATCCCCGCATGATTGTTGAAGCTC
>Ga0209755_10002275_pt1 | contig 26758 bp, 21 predicted proteins | sample TergutCo191P1_FD_187301 | JGI IMG/M metagenome (GOLD analysis project Ga0209755, IMG submission 187301) | Cornitermes sp. P1 segment gut microbial communities from Petit-Saut dam, French Guiana - Co191P1 (SPAdes) (version 2) | ecosystem: Host-associated > Arthropoda: Insects > Digestive system...
TCCGCATACCGAACCAGCAACGCTAATTCTTTACAGGGTAAGTATTTACGCTTGACCTCATTTTTTGAAATGAGTAAAATGTGCAATGTTCGACAACTCGGTTAGTTTCCGAAGCGCTTCATTGATTTTTTTTTAAATCTCATCTAAAATACACTCATGCTCTCGAAAATGCGCAATATCGGCATCATGGCGCACATTGACGCCGGTAAAACGACTACAACGGAAAGAATCCTCTTTTATACCGGAAAAAGCCACCGTATCGGCGAAGTTGACGACGGCGAGGCGATAATGGACTGGATGGAACAAGAGCAGCAGCGGGGAATTACCATTCAGAGCGCCGCGACCACCACATACTGGAAAGGGTATCAAATCAATATAATTGACACCCCGGGTCATGTCGATTTTACAGCCGAGGTCGAGCGCTCCCTTCGCGTTCTGGACGGCGCTATTGCGATATTTGACGCGGTTCGCGGTGTTGAGCCGCAGACGGAAACTGTGTGGCGGCAGGCAAGCAGATACAATGTTCCGTGCATCGGTTATGTGAATAAAATGGACAGGCTTGGCGCTGATTTTTTCAATGTTCTTAATGATATAAAAAGCAAATTAAAGATCGATATAGCGGCTTTGCAGATTCCAATCGGAAAAGAAAGTTCATTTACAGGAGTTATCGACTTAATCGAAATGAAAGAAATCCACTGGGAAAGCAGTGCCAGGGGTAATGATTGCGGCGGCGATAATGTGACGGATTCGCCGATTGCGGCCGAACGCAGAGAGACAGCGAAAGAGTGGCGCGAAAAATTGATCGATACTCTATCGGGGGTATCGGACGTAATCACGGAAAAATATCTTGCGGGAGAAGAAATTGACTCTTCTCTTTTTAAAAGTGAAATCAGAAAAGCGGTAATTAACCGCCGGATACTGCCGGTGTTTGCAGGCGCGTCCCGCCGCAATATCGGTGTTCAGCCTGTAATCGACGCGGTAGTTGATTTTCTCCCCGCCCCGGATGAAATAAAACCCGCGCTTGGGCAGAGAATAAAAAAAGACACAACCGAAGAAATCAGCATTCCGTGCGATCCGAAAGAACAGCCGCTCGGACTTGTTTTCAAAATTCAAAATGACAGAGAAGCGGGAAGCCTCTGCTATGTCAGGATGTACTCAGGCTCTTTTAAATCGGGAACAGGCGTTTATAACATTGGAAAGAAAAAAAGAGAGCGGGCAAACAGAATCCTCAGGATGCACTCCAATAAATCTGACCCTATTGACTGCCTCTCCGCGGGAGATATCGGCGTAATTATCGGAATGAAACTCGCTCAGACAGGAGACACCATCGGCACCGAAGGCTGGCCTGTGCTTCTTGAAAAAATGCAGTTCCCCGAACCTGTCATCTCTATTTCAATTGAATCAAAAACAATTTCCGATCAGGATAAATTAAAAGATATTCTCGCAATCCTTTCCAAAGAAGATCCGACTTTTACTATCAGAGAGAACGAAGAAACAGGACAGCTGATCATTTCAGGAATGGGGGAACTTCATCTTGATGTTCTTGTTACGCGCATATTAAAAGAGTACAAACTCGGCGCGAAGGTCGGAAACCCGCAGGTAACGTACCGCGAATCGATCAGTAAAGTTAAAGAGCACACCGAAAGTTTCTCTAAGGTTATCGCCGGAAAGGAAAATGCCGCGAAGATCACTTTAAAAGCGGAGCCCGCGCAGCGCGGAACAGGAAACAAATATATCTGCGCCGCAAAAAAAACAGCAGGCAGAGAAACGCCTGAAAATATTCTCGAAGCGGTTGAAAGAGGCATAAACGGCTCTTTTTCATCGGGGATTGTTATGGGCTACCCATGTATAGACATAACAATCACGGTGACGGATATTCAATACTCAGAGGTGACAGGCACCGAATTCGCGTTTGAAGCCTGCGCAAGCATGGCATTCGATGAAGCCTGCCGCAACGCAAAACCAATTCTCCTCGAGCCGATCATGGCTGTTGATCTTAACACCCCGCATGAATTTGTAGGGGAGGTAATGAGCCTTGTAACCCAGCGCGGAGGGCAGATTTTAAGCATGAACGCTAAATCCGATGAAGACGAAATAAAAGCGCAGGCGCCGATGGAAAAAATGTTCGGCTTTATGACAAGCCTAAGAAGCGTCTCCCAGGGACGGGCAAACTTCAGCCTTGAGTTTTCGCACTTTGAAAAAAAGTCGGAACGCTAGAACGAGTTACGCAAAACTAATTTAAAAACTCCTTGTTCATGCACCGGTTGGCTAGCGGGCTCGCAGGCGGGCTCTTAGCAAATGTTTTTCACCAACGCAGACCGTGAGCCAATCGGCGCATGGACACGGCGCTTTTTTTACTTTGCTATTTATTTCCCGTTTTAGTTTTTGCCCCCGCCATATATTACATTTATTAATATTTTTATATATAATTTTAGCATGAGCCCGTTAAATAAAATAGTTCAACTTTCTTATTTCCGTTTATCCGTGAGTCTCCTGATTTGCATATTATTTTTCTCTTCCTGTCTTACGCAAAAAATTATTACTCCTTCTGAAATCGAGGTAATTGTTACCGAAGATGAAAAAAATAAAGTTGACGAATCTGAAATTGAGACTGACCCTATTTTTTTAAAGGCCAGGGAAATTGCTGCTTCATTGGATAAACGGCATCTTACAGCGCAAATAATTATCAGCGGAATTGACGGACGGGGAAGAGTTTCACCTGATACCAAAGCGCTGCTGAAAGGAATCCCGGCGGGCGGAATTATGTTTTTCGCTCATAATCTGAACACGGATAATAACTCTATACGTACGTTTATCAGCGAGGCAAACGCCGTTATTAAAGACGAAACAAATATATCTCCCTTTATTGCCGTAGATCATGAAGGCGGCACCGTTTTCCGTTTCGGGCGCGGTGTGACAACTCTTCCAGGAGCTTCCACATACTATAATAAATTTCAAAAAGACGGACGGGATGCCGCGCTTGAAAAAATCGAAGAAGACAGTTTTAGCTCGGGCAAGGAAATAAAAGCGCTTGGCTTCAATATGAATTTCGCTCCTGTTGCTGAATACATTGTTAATGAAAACCGCCGCTTTCTTTCCAGCCGTTCATACGGACCTGATCCGGTTTTCACGGCAGAAGCGGCAACCGCTTTTTACAACGGTATGAAGAAAGCCGGCATATTATGTGTCGTTAAACATTTTCCCGGAAACGCGGGACCGGATCCCCATCACTCTCTTTCCGTTTTGAATACGGACAAACAAACGTTAAACAAATACATCTATCCTTTTACTGTTCTTATCGGTCATGGGGCAAGAGCGATAATGGTAGCGCACACATCAGTTCCGGCAATTGACAATAATATCGCGACATTTTCGCCTGTTGTTATGCAAAACTGGCTGAGAGGCGAGCTTGGATTTAACGGTTTACTCATCAGCGATGATTTGTTAATGGCGGCAGTCGGCAAATTAAAAGCTGATGAAGCGGCTGTCCTGTCCGTTATCGCGGGCATGGATATGGTTCTCATCTGGCCGCAGGATTTAAGGCGCACGCACAATGCGCTGCTTGCCGCTCTTGAAAACGGAAAGCTCCCAAAAGAAAGACTGCTTGATGCCGCAACCCGCGTTATTTACGAAAAGCTCCGCATTGGGTTAATTTAAAATTTTTTCGTGTGTAAAATTTTCTCATTGATTAATCATAAATTGAATGATACAATCGAATAACAAAAATGGAGGAATCTATGAAAAAAATTATCGGATTATTATTTACACTGATATTGATTTTAACATTGGCTGCCTGTCCGGGAAAGAAAGCGGACATGCTGACAATCGGAGCAACGCCGGTACCGCATGCTGAATTGCTCAACCTAATAAAAGATGACCTTGCGGCGGCAGGCATCAAATTAAAAGTCATTGAATTTACGGATTATACTTCGCCGAATACGGCGGTAATATCGGGAGAATTAGACGCAAATTTCTCTCAGCATATTCCGTATCTGGGTTCCAATCCCGACTGGCTGGATAAACTCACGCCTGCTTTCGGCGTTCACATAGAGCCTTTAGGTTTATATTCGCAAAAGTTCAAAAGCATTGAGGAACTGCCGGATGGCGCGGCAATAGCGATTCCAGATGACCCTTCCAACGGCGGCAGGGCTTTGTTTCTCCTTCAGACAAACGGTCTTATCACATTGAAGGAAAACGCGGGCTTCCTTGCAACAATACAAGATATAACCGGCAATCCCAAAAAATTCAAATTTCAGGAATTCGAAGCCGCGCAGCTTCCGCAGACGCTTCAAGATTTTGACGCGGCTGCCATCAATGGCAATTTCGCAATGGAAAACGGGTTCACACCTGCGTACGATTCGCTAATCATCGAAGACTCAAATTCTCCCTACATGAACATTGTAGTCGTGCAGAAAGGCAATGAAAACAACGAAAAAATTACAGCGCTTAAAAAGGCATTGCTCAGCAATAAAGTCAGAGACTACATCAACAGCAGTTACCACGGCGGAGTAATCCCGGTATTTTAGTCTTGACCGTCTTTACCTTTTTTCTTGGCTTTCTTTTGTTCCCTTTTTTCCTTTAGGGTTTTTTGCGGCGCTTTCTTTAATTCTTTTTTGTGTAAGATATGCTCAGCCATATAATCCTCCCTTGGCTATGGTTATATAAAAATTGTATTATTAGCGGCGTTTCTTGTCAATCTAAAACTGATGATTATTCAAACATCCGCTTTGTTTCAGACTTCGCCTGTTCAATAATTCCCGCGTAATTGTTTTTTAAAGCGTTTATATTCTGGTTATAAAAAGCAACAAATTCCGGATCCTGCATCGGATCGATGTGCACTTCCCTTCCTAGACGGCGGGAAAGCTCTTCTTCTTTTTGGCGGAGTTTCGGAGCGTACTGCTGTTTTAGCGCTTGATCATAGCGTGCGATTTCCTGAAGGTATTGCCCTGTAAGCTGAAGCAGTTGCTTAAACATTGCGTTAAATTCGCTTTTTCCGACAACATCAGAAAGTCCCTTGCCTGCTTTTTCGAGACGCTTTTGGGCTTCAATATCCGCGGGGAGCGTTATTTGTGTGACAAGAATATCAAAAATACCCCGTTTTAAGCTGAGTTTATGCTCCTCAGGGGTCTTTTTGATCTCTAAAGGCAAATTAACTTCCCCTTTCTCAAGAAAGTCGTTAGCAAGTTTTTTGCCTTTTTGGTTAATCTCAAACTGGTAAATGCCTGATTTATCGCTTTTAACCGATTCGGTCTTTTCAAGAGCGATTTCCAGGGCGGTCTTAATTACTCCCATTGAATATTTTCCTGCTTTGTTATAAACTATTACTAATTACGAATTTATTCAAGTGGTTTACCGTAAGGGGTTTTGATGAAAGAGGTGCTGGATTTTAAAAACATTGTGCGATTGGACTCGGAATTAAATCAAATCCAGGACTTTGATCTATTGCTCGAAAGGATACTATTTGAAGCGCGCAGCGTAGTAAATGCCGATGCAGGCTCAATTTATATAACGGTACCGACAGAAAAGGAAGAAGAAGGAGAAGAAAAACTTTCTTTTAAATATTCTCAGAATGATACTTTCCAGAAGGATCTTCCGCCGGGGCAAAAGATGATCTATTCCATCTTCTCAGTTTTAATAAATGAAAAGTCGGTTTCAGGTTACTGTGCGAAATACAAGGAATCAATCAACATTCCCGATATGTATAATATCCCTTCTTCGGCTACATATTCATTTAATTCATCATTCGACAGCATTACAGGCTATAAAACAGTTTCCACTTTAACAATCCCTCTTGTTTCATCAATCGAAAACAAGCTGGTGGGCGTGATCCAGTTGATTAACGCGAAAGATAATAAAGGGATAATTATCCCGTTCTCCGCCGATGATGAAATTTTACTTACGCATTTCGCTAATAACGCCAGCATGGTTCTTCAAAGAGCCCACATGACAAGAGCGATGATCCTTCGCATGATTAAGATGTCGGAACTCCGCGACCCAAAAGAGACGGGAACACACGTAAACCGCGTCGCGGGTTACTCTGTTGAAATTTATGACCGCTGGGCTTTTCACAAAAATATTCCCGAGACAGAGAGGGAACGGCAGCGCGACAGTTTGAAAATCGCGTCCATGCTGCACGATGTCGGAAAAGTAGCGATTTCCGATACAATTTTAAAAAAGCCCGCCCGTTTTACTCCCGAAGAATATCAGATTATGCAAAACCATACTGTTTACGGAGCGAGCTTGTTTTTTAACGCAAGCTCACCTGTTGATTTCCTCGCAAAAGATATTGCGCTCACTCACCATGAAAACTGGGACGGAACAGGCTATCCAGGCTGGGTTGATCCTCAAACGGGAAAAATCGAAAAAGCCGATGACTTCGGAAAAGCTCTCGGCAAAAAAGAAGAAGAGATTCCTCTCGGCGGCAGAATTGTCGCCATCGCCGACGTATATGACGCATTGTGCTCAAAAAGAGTTTACAAAGAACCGTGGACAGAAGAAAATGTGTTAAACGAAATAAAACAGCTTGCGGGCTCAAAATTTGATCCTGAGCTTGTCGAAGCGTTCTTCGAAATACTTCCCAATATAAAACATACAAGGGAACAGTACCCCGAAGACGCCTCATAACCGCCTTTTATAAATTTTCGCCAATAAACGATCAAAACTGTCAGCGAATAATTTTAACTCCTTTTTGCCGAAGTTCGCCGTGCGGATTATTTCAAAGCCGTTGTCAGCAAGACCGACAGCAAAGTTACGAAGCGATAACATTTCGTTTATATTGTCAGCGGTAAAAACGCGCCCGCGATCATCTAAAACAAAAACTTCTTTTTCTACAAGCCTTTTTGCCAGCGGCACGTCCCTTGTTACGGCTAAATCATTTTTTTCGGCTAACTCAACAATACGATCATCCGCCGCATTATCACCGGGCGGGCAGATTTCCATTTGAACGCCTTCGCTGTCTGTGATTTGCCGGTTAGCCGCGAAAACAAGCTGTATATTGAGTTTTTTCGCTCTTCGCAGAATAAGCTCTCTTACGTCTCTGGGGCAGGAATCCGCGTCAACAAGAATTTTCATGGTTAACATCCCGTGCTTGTACATCCTGCGCTTGTACAGGTTACGTCTCCGCAGGAAGCGGTGTACATTGTAAATGAACCTTTAAAAACGCATCGGTCTTGGCTTTTTGGAATGAAAAACGACTCGCCTCTTTTTAAAACCAGACCTTCCGCTGACAGTCCGCCTTCGCTTACAATTCCGATAACAGGGCTGTCTGCCTTAAATAACAATTCACTTCCGTTTCCGATAATGCCGGATAATAAAAAGTCTTTGGTTGGAATCGGATAGCAGAAAGAAGGCGGGGTAAAAGAAGGCTGCATAATTTCAGGTAAGAATGATTTAACATTTATAACTTTCCGCAATTCTTGAATATCAATATATTTTTTTGTCAGCCCTCCGCGAAGAACATTGTCGCTGTTATTCATTAATTCAAGACCAAAACCGCTTAATTGCATGTGAAGCGTTCCCGCGGGAATAAAAACAGCCTGAGCCGGCTGTAAGGTTAGAATATTCAAATAAAGGGGTGATAAAACAGCCGGATCGTTTTTATAAAGACCTGCAAAAGTTTTCATTAGATTCCATTGTTCATTAGAAATATCTTTTTCAGTTCCGGCAGGATCAATTTTAAAAATTTCCGAACTAATTATCTCCTTCTGCGCTTCAGAAAAATTAAAATGTTCTTTAAAAAAACCGCCGAGAGAGTTTTGATTCAAAGCGCCGATCATAGGATCAAGAAGATGAGCAAGCTCTCCTGATAAGGAAGCAATATCCGTAAAAGAGCGTAATATCTCATTTTTTTCCCTGAAACCTGCCATTATTTTAAACTCTGAAAGAGCGCAAATAATTTCATGTTTAGGGTTTGGATCTTTATAGTTTCGCGCCGGATCATTTAAAGACAGCCCGGCTTTTTCTTCCGCTTTAAAACCAAGAACTGCCTGCTCTTTGTCAGGATGAACCTGAAGCGAAAGCGGTTTTTCTATCGCGAGTATCTTAAAAAGGAACGGAAGTTCACCCGCTAAACCTTTCAGATTTTCAAGTTTTTCCGAAGCGGGATGATGCTCCGCCGGAATTACCGCTTTAGAGGGGGCGCCGCTGTGAGTTCCCATCCACATTTCCGCGTACGGTAAATTATCATCATTTTTGAAATTTAAAAAATCCGGGATAACGCTCACAGAACCCCAGTTATAATTTTTGAATTGATTCGCTAATTTATAAATCTTTGCCATCGCTGAATAAATTAAGGGCATGTTCCAGTTTAGAGATAACGCGGATTGTACGATCCTCTACTTCCGAATTCTCATCGTCCGCCTCTGACTGCGCTTCTTTTAAGTCATTCAACTGCAGTTTCAGTTTATTAATTTCATCACATAACAGAAAACCTGTTAAAATAGCTACATTAAGCGTCTCATTAATCCCAGAGATACTCTGCGTATTTTTAATTGCCGCCTTGTATTGATTTAAAACTTTTTTCAGATACTCTTCATCTTCATCGGCGGTAATTGTAAAAGAAGTTCCTAATATATCAAATGATAAATCATTTGCCATTAAAAAATATCCAGCTCTTTGTCATCGGAATCATCGTCTGCGTCCGATTCGGAAAAATCATTAGAAAGTTCCTTTTCGATATCATCATCCTCAGTTTCGGTAATCTCAAAATATTCTTTTGAATCGCTTTGCGCACGGGAAGCTGCCGCAGAAGATTTCTGGCTTTGAGCGGATGCTTTTTCCGCCGGACGGGCTCCTGCTCCGCTGCCGCTGTTGTGATCAGCGCTTTGCGAATGAGCCTTCGCCGACGGCGGTGCCTTCGCCGCAAGCTGTTCTACAGCAAGCTGCTCTGGCTGCTCTGCAGCAAGCTGCTCTGCAGCAAGCTGCTCTGTTTCGGACCGCTCTGCTGCGGGCGGCTCTGCGGCAGGTTCCGCCTTTTTCACAGGTGCGCTTTTTTTGGGAAGAGACTTTTCTTTCAGACCTTCTTCAAATTCTTCTTCAAATTGATTAAGGCGATCAAGGGCAGCAACAATGCCGTCCTCGATCTGCCCCTGCTCTTTTTTAAAACGCATGACAAGCAGCTCAAGCTCATCAAGCCTTTTTTGGTTAGCCTCAAGCTTACTCAGTAACCCTGCTTTCTCGGAAATCAGAGAGGCATTCTCTTCAGAAACCCGCTGCACGTATTCAATCGCTTTAGCGACTCTTGTTTCCAGTAACTGAACCTGCTCAAGGCTAATCATTTTACGCTCCTTTTAACGCGGCTTTTGCCTTTTCTGCTACAGCCTTAAAAGCGGCGTTATCTTCGGATGCGAGGTACGCCAATGCCTTACGATTGATGATTATCCCCGCCTTATCCAAACCGGCGATCAGTTTTGAATAGGAAAGCCCAAGCTCGCGGCATGCCGCGTTTATTCTGATGATCCACAATTTGCGGAACTCGCCTTTCCTGTCTTTCCTGTCGCGGTAAGCGTAACTTAAAGATTTCGCGACCGCGTCTTTTGCGGTTTTGAAGTTAGTGCTTCTGCGTCCCCAGTATCCCTTCGCCTGTTTTAATATTTTCTTGCGATGATTCTTTCTTTTTGAACCGTCAATTGCTCTTGCCATATTATTCCTCTTTTTTCGGCTTACCCGTACGGTAATAGCTGCTTTTTAATTACAGGTACATTATCTTCGGACAAGATACCCGCATGCCGTAATCCGCGTTTGCGTTTAGATGACTTCTTGGTTAAAATATGGCGCAGATTTTGCTTTTTATATTTAACCTTTCCTGTCCCTGTAAAAGAATAACGCTTTGCCGCGCTCTTTTTTGTCTTCATTTTCGGCATTTGCCACCTCTTGTGACCACATAAAAATTTCGGTCATCTTAATTTAAATTTCCAAACCGCCTACAAATTACGCGGCAGGATTATTTTTTGCCTTTCGGACTCAAGATCATGGACATAAACCGGCCTTCCATTGCGGGCGGCTTATCCATTACATACTCTCCCTCAATACGGGAAAGCACATCTTTCATTACATCAAAACCAAGTTCTGTATGAGCAAGCTCACGTCCCCGGAAACGGATCGTTACTTTCACCTTATTTCCCTCAGCTAAGAATTCCTTGATATGTTTAGATTTGAAATCCAGATCATGATCATCAATTTTTGGCTGCATACGGATTTCTTTAAGTTTGATCAATTTTTGCTTTTTCTTTGAATCCCTCAGCCTCTTTTCATTCTCAAATCTGAATTTGCCGTAATCCAAAATCTTGACAACCGGAGGCACCGCCTGAGGCGCTACTTCCACAAGGTCAAGACCCATTTCCTTGGCAATTTCAAGCGCTTGCGAAACAGACATAATCCCCTGATCTCCGTCATCCCGGATTAGACGAACCTCTCTGGAACGAATCTGCTCGTTTATACGCAAATCTTTCTCCGCCAACTGGCCTCCTTGTAATTACTACTTCAGGCATTTTATCAAAAAACAGGGGTTTTTGTCTAGTAGCGGAGTAAAAATAAACGAGGATTTAGCGACGTAATTTAAAGTAAAATCACTATTTCGTATGCAACAGAGGCGGCAAGCGGAAAGCGGGATTGCAAAATGTTTGCTAAGAGCCTGCTACAGAGCCCTGACCATAAAAAACTTAAATTATTAAAATTTGTTACTTTTCTACCCAAGGCTTTCTAATAACATAAGTTTTTATAATAAATGATTTTGCTTTCGGTTTTTATAGTCAGGTCTCTTCCGCAGGGAACCGCAAAGATCATTTTCCAATCCCGCTAGCCGCCAGCCGCCTCTATCGCAGACGCGCAGAAATTAACTTTACAGCACTACTCCTAAACGAAATAAAAAGCAATGGAATTTAATACGTTTAACTTACATTTCTGTAGTAAAGTGTAAATAATAAAACGTTTTATTTACACCTTTTTAAACCGTGCATTGATGTAAAATAACAAAGTACCATTCCCCGTGTCCATGCGCTGGGTGGGCTGGCGGGCTGCGGGGGTGAAAACATATTTTGCTGTTCCCCGCTGGAGAGACTTGGCCACAAAAACCATTAGTAAAATCTCTTATTATATTTATTGTCTATCATAAAAAGCCTTGGGTAGAAAAGTAACAGTTTAAAATTATTTTAGTTTTTGCGGTCAAGGCTCGTAGGCGGGCTCCTAGCAAATGTTTTCACACACGCAGCCCGTCAGAGTGCCCAGTGCATGGACAGAGAGCTTTGATTGCTTTGATAAATTACAGCGATAAATCCCTGTTTATTTTATAGTCATTAAAACTTCATATATTTCTTAAATAAATTTTCATTATTACTTTTAAATTCTATGTCTATAATTTTTTCTTTTATTCCGTAATCGATTATGTACATATAAGAGCAGCCGGCTTCAATTTTATTTGAAAAGTGATAAAGGTTCCATAAATAGGCCTGCACAGAAGGGGATGCGCATGTTCTGTCAATTTCATATCTTATTACGTTAAATTCATTGGCTTTTAAATTTTTTATAAAATGCAGATAACAAATAAAATCGAAGTATGAAAGTAATTTATCTATTTGATATCCTAATTCAGAATAATTTTTATGATAATCTTCTGTGTACCAATTTGGATTGTTGTCAATTAAATGCATTGTCCTTGCCATATTCTCGTCAAACCAAAGTTTATTAATTATTTCATCAAGGAATTCCGTTCTTCTGATTTTTATTGAAGAGTTCCACTGGAATAAAGCAAAAATACTGCCTATTGCCATTACAATAATCAATATTAAAGTTAAATAATTATCAATTGTCCAGTCATTCAGGATTTCCATTTTTAAATTATATTTTACAGAACGACATAAATCAATGGACTTGTGAAGCAATATGTTCATTGCCTCACAAGTCCCGAAATGAATGCCTAAAAACCCTAAGTTACGCCACTTTAAACCGTGACACTTCTCCGATTAAAACATCAATTCCCCTGCGGTTCTTGCCGCTTATTTCATTGACATGGTGCACGGCGACATTGATTTGATTTGCGCCGGTTGCCATTTCGCTCATGCCGCACTCGATCTCCTGAGTCGCTTTTTCAAGATTTTCGCTTTCACGAATTACTTCGTTGGCGTTTTGAAGCATTTCTTCCGACCTGCTTCTTACCTGGCTGGTAATATCGTTTACTTTGCCTACACCATCAAGAATTTGCTTGCTGCCGACACCCTGCTCTTCCATCGCGTGAAGGATGTTTTCTTCCTGTTCCGCTACGACCCTGACGCTGTCGTCAATTGCGCCGAACTTTGTTAAAACATTTCCTGTTGACTGATTAATTTTATCGATGGAGCCTTTTATCTTTTTCAAAACACTGCTGATCGTCTTTGACTGCTGGCTGGAACTTTCAGCGAGTTTTCGGATCTCTGCGGCAACAACAGAAAAACCTTTGCCCGCTTCTCCGGCGTGCGCGGCTTCAATCGCGGCGTTCATTGACAAAAGATTTGTCTGACCCGCAATACTTTCCATAACCGAGTTAATTTCCATCAGCCCCTCCGAGTCGCGGGATATTTCCTCTATGTCCTCGGAAACTTCCCGTAAACCATTGCGTCCGACTTCCGAAGCGTCTTTCAAAATCTTTACGTTATTTGCATTGCTGATAACGGTATTTGTAACAGAATTTGTGTTCGCCACCATCTGCTCAATTGCCGATGAAGCCTGGGCGACATTCTTGCTTTGTTCCTGAACCAGTTTATCCAATTTGTTGATGTTACCGACAACCTGACTCATCGTCGCATGTGTTTGGCTGACGCTTGCGCTCTGGTTTATTACCCTGCCTTTGATACTCTGGATATTTGAAGTAATCTGATTTACGGCGGCGGCAGTCTCATTCATATTGCCGGCAAGATCGGTTCCGACACCGGACAATGTTGCAGATTCATTTTTGATTGATAAAACCATGTTCCTGATTTTGTCAAGAGTGTTATTGAAGTATTTAGCCAGCTCGCCGATCTCATCGTCCGATTTTGTGGATATGGAACGGGTTAAGTCACCTTCGCCTTCGGAAATATCCCTGAGTGTATCCGCTACTATAACCAATGGCTTGGTAACATAGTGCAATACAAAGTAGGTGATCGCGGCTCCAAGAATAACTGCGATAACCGCTAATATAATGGTAAATCTTGTTATGTTGTAAACAGGTTTCAGAATATGAGATTCAGACGCTCCTATCAGTATCGACCATGATTGATCAGAGTTGCCGATAGGGAACGAATGCATTGACATTATAATATTTGTGTCAAGTGACGGATCATAGGCTTTACCGGAAAATTTTTCACCGTTTTTAATCGCGTCATACGCCGTTTGTCTTGCGTCTCCGTATTCTACATCGACACTGAACATATTTTTGCCTATTCTTTCAGGAAGGAAATGCGCTAGAATATCTCCGTTGCCTGAATACATTACCATCAGGGCAATATCATCATTTTCCCGCATAGTTTTTTCCAGCGTGGGCTGTATCACTGCCATATCCAGAAGGCATCCGACAGCTCCGATTACTTCATCGGTGCGGTGGTTTATGATGGGAACCTGTATTAAAAGCCCAAAAGAATCCTTTCCGTCTATCCTAAACGGTACAGGATCATCAAAGCGGTCTTTCCTGGCGTTAGGACTAAAAATATGAACCATTGTATTGGCGATATCCGTGCTGGCGCGAGTTGTAATAACGCCTGTTTCCTTGGTAACAGTCATGGCGTACTGCCCGCCGGGACCGGAACCTACCCTGTCAATATACTTCTCATCCATACCGTCAAGAGCATCAGGTTTCCAGATCGAATAGGTCAGAGCCCATCTTTCGTTTTCAATCAGCGCGCCTTTTAACAAGCTGTCAAACTGATCGCGTCTTGTTTCCGGCGGCAGGCTTTCAAAATCTTCCATTATCGCAGCCATAGTATTCAACGCCAGAAGATGACCGTCTTCCCTGCCCTTCCAATAATTAACTTCTCTTTCGAGCGTTCGTTCAAGATTTTCAAGACTCAACTCAATGCTGATATTGCTTGCTTCCCGCAAAAGCAATGCCGCGATTCCCGTTACAATGACTGCCACTATGGCGATCACCATAAGACTCAATTTGAATTTAAGTTTCATATTCTTCCTCCTGTGAATATTGTTGTTTATTATGTTTTATGATATTTGAATTATCATTATTTTTAATAAACATCTCTTATTAATAAAAAATAAGAATAATTGTTAAAATCGACAAGCTGTAAATTCGAATAATTAACTTTTTAATTCTTGTAATAATTCTTGTATGAAAAAACAAAAATATTGACAATATTATGAAAATGTATTATATTAGGCTATGGAGGGATACTATGAGAACTTTTGTTATTGTATTATTCGGGATTGTATTAACATTTGGCTTAATTATGGACTTATCAGCGCAAGAAAATAAATTAACCATAAATTCTAATTCATTATTTTTGTACGATAATTCGTTTTTAAATCAGAATATCACCTTTTTTTCAGACACAGAAGAATCGGATGATCAGGGTTTTAGTACGGGCCAGCGATTAGGCGCAGGTTTTATGAATATACTGTTTGGGCTGGGTTCATTTACAATGGGCGATTGGCGCAGCGGATTATTATGTTTACTGTTTGATGTTATTTCTATTCCGTATTTTGTACTCAGCATTTTGATTTTTTCGAGTACGGATGATTGGATGCCGTTCCCAGCCCCGTGGATTTCAGGAGAAGTAGCGCTTGACGTACTTATTTTTCCCTTTTATTGTCTGGTTGTAGCGTTCTGGGCACTGCCATATGTAGGCATTGTATCATATCCTCTTAATTTAGTTTTCAAATTCTATCGGCCTTTTGTTTATCATCAGCCGGCGCCAAGGACAGCTCTTATAAATGATATGCGAAACTGGAATGTCTCATTCTTCCCGGATACGAATGGCAAAGTAAACGGAATAATTTCTTTTACAGCGCATTTCAATTGATGAGAGAAGCGGGAGTCGTAACCGCATTTAGAAATTTGTTATATTGGACTTGTTCGACAACTCGGTTAGTTGTCTCACAAGTCCTGCATTTTCCCGCCTAAAGGCTGCGAAAATGCGTTTTTTATAGTGAAGTTGTTCAGAAACTGAAGTTTCCGAACAACTCTATTACACCGCCTCAATCATTGTTCCGATCCCTTCATCGGTGAAAAGTTCGATGAGGATCGCATGAGGCAGCCTGCCGTCAATAATATGGGCTTTTTTGACGCCGCCGTCCATTGCCATTGCGCAGCAGTCTGTTTTAGGGATCATGCCCTTGCTGATAATACCGTCTTTTTTTAATGTATCAAGTTCCTGCCTTGAGAGCGATTTAATAAGCGATGCATCGTCCTTTACGTCACGCAGAATGCCGCGCACATCGGTCATCAGCACCAGTTTCTCGGCGCTAAGAGCGGCGGCGAGCTTCGCGGCGGCGATATCGGCGTTTATGTTGAGTGATTTTCCTTCATCACCGCCGTCAATTCCGTATGCCACGGATGAAATTACAGGAATTATACCTGAATCTAAAATTGAGTTAAGAATTGAGACATCAACCTTTTCTATTTCTCCGACAAAGCCAAGTTCTTTATTAAACACTTTTGCTTTTAACATTCCGCCGTCAATTCCGCAAAGACCGATTGCCCTGCCTCCCCTTTTCTGAATGAGAGACACTATCTCTTTATTTACTTTGCCGCAGAGAACCATTTGAACGATGTCCATTGTTTCTTCATCGGTGTATCTGAGACCGTTTACAAAGCGGCTTTCCTTGCCTGTTTTTTTCAGCATTGTTTCGATTTCAGGACCGCCGCCGTGAACAAGGACTGTGCGAATACCGACGCAATTCATCAATATGACATCTTCTATCACGGCAGTTTTTAATTCTTTATTCAGCATTGCGTTCCCGCCGTATTTTACAACGATGGTTTTATTGCGGAAACTTTGAATATACGGCAGAGCATGAACCAATATCGCCGCTCTGTCATTGTTTGAGATTTCAGGCAGATTCACGAACGGTAATCTCCGTTTATTTTTACATAGTCATAGGTAAGGTCGCACCCCCATGCCAAGGCCGCTCCTCTTCCGTCCTGCAAACTGATATTTATTTCAATTTCTTCTTCTCTAAGGATTTCTTTCGCTTTTTCTTCGCTGAAAGGAACTGTCTGGCCGTCTTCACAGACTTTTACAGACCCTGCTTTGCTGGAAAAATGAACTGTTGTTTTATCAGGCGAAAAATCCGCTCTTGAATAACCCATAGCGCATAACACCCTGCCCCAGTTAGCGTCAGAGCCGAAACACGCCGTTTTGACAAGGTTGGAAGCCGCAACAGACCTCGCAAGCAATTGCGCCGTATCATCGCAGAAAGCGCCTGTTACATTTACAGCAATAAGTTTTGTCGCTCCTTCTCCGTCACGGGCTATCATTTTTGTAAGCTCAACGCACACATATTCAAGCGCTTCGGCAAAAACTTTAAAATCAGTTTTTACTTCTTTTTCCGTATTCTGTTTGCTGTATGATGAGATAGGATTATTTCCCGCTTCTCCGTTTGCCATGACAAGAACCATATCGTTAGTTGAAGTATCGCCGTCCACCGAAAGAACGTTAAACGATCTTCTAACAGCGTTGAACAAGCATAAATCCAGCGTTTCGGAATTAATTGCCGCGTCAGTTGTTATAAAGCTGAGCATTGTCGCCATGTTGGGATGAATCATTCCCGAGCCTTTTGCCATAGCGCCGATATGCACAGGTTTACCGTCAATTTCGATTTCAACGGCAATTTCCTTTCTGCGCGTATCAGTTGTCATGATCGCGGTAAGCGCCTGCGCATGACCTTCCTCATTATCACGCAGACTCTCTTTCAGCGCGCCGATATTATTCTCAATTAAATCAATCGGAAGCTGAACTCCGATTACTCCTGTTGAAGCGACTGCGACTTCAGACTTGTCGATAGATAATATTTCTGACGCGAGCTGCGCCATTTTTTGCGCGGCTTCGATCCCTTTCTTTCCTGTACACGCGTTGGCATTTCCTGAATTAACAATAACAGCGCGTAACTTTTTATTAGAAAGATTTTTTTTACTAATCAGTACACTCGCCGCTTTTACTCTGTTCTTTGTGAACATTGCGGATGCAGTGCACAAATTTTTTGAACAGATAAGCGCTAAATCATTTTTTTGAGATGACGGTTTAATCCCGCAGCGAATACCGCCGGCAGAAAAGCCTTTCGGAGCGCATACTCCGCCTGATATAGTTTTCATGTTTCAATCCTAAAATAGCATTGGAATCATTTCCAATCCTGTTGTTTCTTTAAATCCAAAAATAATATTCATATTTTGAATTGCCTGCCCCGCAGCTCCTTTTATCATATTATCAATGGCTGTTGTGACAATCAATACACAGCCGTTTAAATCTGTATGCACAGAAATATCGCAGTAATTTGAATGGCGCACACGGTTTGCCGCCGCGGTCAGTCCCGCGGGCAATACCCGTACAAAAGGCTCATCTTTGTAAAAATCATCGTAAATTTTATGTATTTTCGCGGTATTTTCCTCAATTTCTTTTGAGGGAGAAAGCGCCGCGCTTTGCGGAGTTACACGCCATTCGTCGGACAAGGGGATGTAGATTGTGCTGAGAATCCCCCTGTTCATGGGAGCAAGATGCGGCGTAAAAATTACTTGAGGAGCCGAACCTGCAGGGCGGCCGAAAGACTTCGCCGCTCTGGAAACCATTACGGCTATGTTACGGGCAATTTCCGGGGAGTGCCTGTGGGATGCAACCTTGTACGGCGCGGCAGAGTCGGCACATTCGCTGTAGTGAAAGGAGCGTGACGGCTCCCTGCCGCCGCCTGACGTGCCGGATACTGCATCTACGATGATAGGCATATCACTTTCACTTCGGAAAACCCCTGAGGCAAGAGCGGGAAAAATACCAAGGGAAGCGCCTGTGGGATAACACCCCGGGTTGCCGATAAGAACGGCTCCCTCTTTAGCCCGCTCTTTTATTAAATGCCTGTTAAGCTCCGAAAGCCCGTATACCGACTTTTTATGCAGATCGGGAAATTGATACGGTTTACCGTACCATGCGCTGTAAACCGCCTCATCATCATCAAATCGGAAATCCGCCGACAGATCGATGAAGTGTATGCCTTTTTCCATACAAGCAGCCGCGTACGGCTCCCCTACAGCGTGAGGAAGCGCGGCGAAAACAACTTTTACATCAGGAGCGGAAATAATATCCTCGGCTTTTAACAGCGGGCTTGAAATCCTACCTAAAAAGTTTGGGTATATGCTTTCAATTCTCTCTCCTTCAAAACTTACCGAAGAAAGCATGAGATTTTCTATTTTTGAATGCCCTGTCAGAAGCCTTGCCAGTTCAGCACCGGCATAACCTGTAGCGCCGATAATTCCTGCAATCATAGGTTTATTATGCACTTTTAAACAAAACAGGTCAATTCATTAGTAACCTTTACAAAGTATGATTTTTTCGTTATATTACCGATATGAATAAAAATAAAGTAAAGCCGTATTTTTTTTATATGACGATAGCGGCAATTCTGCTTTCCTCATGCGCTTCGACAATCCAAATCAGCGAGGATCTATCACCCGCGGAAATAATTCAGCGCGGACAGGAAGCGCTGGACAGAAACCGTTACGGCACTGCCATTCAGTATTATCAAGCGCTGTATGATCGCAACCAGTCCAATATCGATCTTGTAATAACCGCCGAATATCACATTGCCAATATCCATTACAAACAGGGAAAATACGATCTTGCCCGCGCGGAATTAAATACCCTTCTTGAGTATTACAATACACCTGACGAAGAACTGCTTCCTCAGCATTTCAAGCGGCTGGCGTTGATTGTACTGGAAAGAATTGAAGAGAAGGAAAACTCACGCTCCAAGAAGTAATACTGATTCGAGTCCGGAGCGGCTTTAAGTCAAACGCATGAATTAAAAATTTTCTCACAAAGGCACAAAAATGGCAAAGGACGCAAAGCTTTCATTCGATTTCTTTTCTTTAACCTACAAAAATCTCAGAAAAATCTCAAATTTTTAGGTAAAAGAAGATATCAAAGAAATACTTTGTGAGCTTTGCATTCCTTCGCGCCTTTCAGACTGTGTCAAAAGTCCAACGGAGAAAAAGCCCGCAGAGAGCGACAGCCCGAACGGGCTTCTTCGGAGCCAGAGCCGCCGAAAGGCGACGAATCGTTTGCCGTTTTTTAAGTGCCGGTTTTTTGCTTTTTAAATATTTTTATTTAATTATTAATGCACAATATAAGAAAAACGAAGAATTATTTCGTCTCTCTTATATTGTTTATTAGTTATTAACCTTCACTATTTACTTCATTCTTTTCTGATTTAAAATTATTGCTACTTTGCTTGAGCCCTAATTTAGAAAAGGAAGATTCTGAAGCCTCTTTTGCAGCCATAAAAACAGCATTTCTCTTTTGTTGTTTGAATACATTATCTGCTATAGCGGATAATGCTGCGAAAAGTACATTCTTTTCTTGTATCATAAGATATAATTCAACATAAAGATACGTACCAACAGTCGTGTTAGATATGATAATTTGAGCTTCTTTATCAGTTTGAATAACAACACATTGTTCTTTTGTTCCGAAAAGCAAACCACCAGCTTTTACTTGTTTGATTTCTGCTTTCAAAGGGTATTTCTTTGCCTCCAATTCAGAAATAAGTGTTTGCTCTAGCTGATCCCTCATACCACCAGCTCCGTCGAAGACGTAACTATAGCTTACACCTGTAAATTTCATTTTGCCCATATTTTCCTCCTTAGGCAACATATTTTTGATTATTTCAATAATCAATTAATTATCCATAATTAATTACATTTTGTCAATTCATATTTAATAAATTTACAAAATATTTCAAAAAACAAGCACTTAACAAAGAACAAAGTTCAGTTCGCAATCTACGATTGGACTTCATGCTAAGCCTTCAAACAATGCTCTTTTATATAGCTTTTTCATCCTGTTGTCAAGAAAAAACGGACGACCGTTTTCGATCGTCCGCTTTCAAAAATGGCTGCGCTGACTTTACCAAATATTATGCTTCAATACGGCGCCTTCGTAATCCACATTGGTCATATACCCAATAAGTATGGATTTTGTTATGCCGCCGCTTGCGCTCCCTGCTCCCGCAGCGCCATTGAAACCGGTATTAGCTGCACCGGAAATTGTGCCGCTTGTTGGTACGCCGTTGCAAATAAGCTGGCCCGATACAGGTACATTTACCGCAGGAACGGTCATTACTTCCCATGCGCCGGTAAGCCGGTCGTTATCGTCTGAACCGGGTTTAATTTTGCCATTATCCAATGTAAAATCTTTACGCCATGCAACTCGTATTGGATTTCTGGTTTCATCAAACGATCCGTGGAAGTAAGAAATATACGGTACATATCTGCCGTTTTCTGTCCTGAGATTAAGCATGATTCTGGTTCCTGCCGAAAGATAGGTGTCTACCTTTACATATTGAGTATCAGTAATAACATTCGGTACTATGTTAGCGCCTGTGCCCGTTGGAGGTATCAGGGCATAGTACAATCCGCCGTTAAACACATCGTAGTACGCAAGGTGTACATTATCAGCAGCGTCTATTACCATATCAACATGCGATCCCGCAAAGCTATGGACAATTTTTGCGTTGTTCTGCCAGCCTGGAGGAGTACTAATAGTAATGACGTTATTTCCGGTTCCCAAATTATTCTGTACCGCTCCTGAAGTATTGGCGATCTTAAAGCGTGTATTCGCCGCGATCTCTGTACCCACGAACCAGTTCTCTGAAATAATATATTGCCCCGGAGCATTGCCGCCGGTTATAGTTACCGTAGAACCGGCACCAACAAGACTAACGGCACTTGGGATATAATGGCGTTCTTCGCTTCTTGTCGCGGCAACTGCGTATTTAGCCGGGTAAATCGCCATGCTGGCAGTCCGTGCTGTCATATACTGAGTACCGCCCGTTGCTGCGCTAAATATTGCAATATTATTGCCATCCAAATTTCTTACATAACCTGTACTTATATTAGCGGCATTATTTACATAATAAATCTGGTCAGTATTTGCAAGCCCATGTCCATCAGGTAATGTATATCGATAGTTAGCGTTGTTGGCAGTACCTGAATTACCAGTAGTCACAATAGGCGCATAAACATTCACCGCAGAACGGTAATCAAGACCTAAATTCGTAGCTGCAGTAGTATCAGTATTAAGTTTGAAAGTATTATCTGTAACTCTTCTTGCGTAGCGTAATTGATTAGTCTGAGTTGTACCTGTACCTGTAGTAACGGTACTATTAACAAGAACCCTTGTTGTGTTTGTGTTATTCGCAGTACCGGTTGCTTCAGGAATTTTGTGATTAGAATTTGTAGTATTATATACATATTCTGTACCCGTACCAGCAGTTGCACTTGAAGATGCTGTAATACTTACGGTGTTTGTCGGAGTAAAAACCGTCGAAGCGTTGTTTGGGGGCGCACTGCTTCCATACGATAAGACCAGGTTCATGTTTGTTCTGTCATACCATGTTATAACAGGCCGTCCGGTGGATAAAAATCCTACGGCGGTAAACATACTGCCTTCATGCGTCTCACCGTTTTGTGCAACCGTCTGGACATTGGCAACAGTCATATCTGGAGCAATTAAACCAATATCATTGACCGTTCCATAATGTAACCGCAGCCGGTTTTCATCGCTCAAGGTGTCAAAGTAGCTCAAAAGAACCCGGACACGATTGTTGGTACCCAATGTTCCCCCTGCAAAATGAGTTGCAATTCTGGGTAATTGGTAGCGATCACCGCCCGCAGCCGGTAAGTCAGCGGCAACGGTTGATGCCCACGTCCCGTCACCGGCGCTCTGAGCAAATCTCCATCCGGTTGCTCCTGCAGTCTGATCCGCAGCTATTGTATACATACGGCCCAATGCATCATGCGCAACGGTAGTGTGACGCCACCTGTTTTGCGCTGTATAGGGCGCTGTTGGTGTAGCGCTATTTTTTGTAGCCCACAATTCCCCGGTCGATGTAGTAGAACCGCCGTAAGCCATATACCAGTTGGAACTTGAGTCCATACGCATAACCGGATTGAGGAACGGGAATTCACCTGCATTAGTGTGGAAAGCGCCTACTCTCCATACATAAACATTACGATCATCTGTAAGCGTGTTATTGTTAAGATTATTCGGCTCCTGGTTGTAATGCGCTGTCGCGTGGTTTGTGTTGTTAATTGAGCCTATACTGTTAACAGTTACAAGCAGCGCTCCTGATGTTGCTGTCGCACCTACATTTGCCGTTATTTCATTTTTGCCGACAATCCTGAAATTACCGTTTGCGACTGTCGCGGCATTGTTATGCGTAAGATTTGTCGTGTTAATTCTTAAAGCTGTCAGCGTACCGTTATTATTCACTCCGAGATTGAAGCCCTTAATAGTAATAATGTCATTTTCTTTTACAGGATACCACCCCGTTGCCGAGCGGCTGAATGCCGAAGGATTAGAACCATAAGCTTTGCTTAACGGCGTAACAACTTCGGAAATATACGGCTTAATATTTACGGTTGTACTCGTAGATGCGCTTTGTCCGCCTGTTGCCGCGTCATATACCCTGAATGTTACAGAAATACTATCCCTTGCCATATTATTGATTGTCGAAGTATCCCACGCGAAATTCCAGTTAAGCACATGGCCGAATTCCATATCGACAGCGGCTTCTTCAACGGAGAAGCCCCATGCTTGAGTATCACTTGTCCTCATGGCGGCAATTGTATCGGTAGAACCTGATGCAGTCGGAGTCGCGGCAGTAGTAGCCGCTTCAAGTCTTCGATTGGTTGTGCTCCATACGGCAATAGCAAATTCAGTCCCGGCGACAGGTGTAGCATTAGGATAATACTGAATTTGCGCCGTTATCCGCTGAACCTGCCTGTTGTCCATTGCCTTGCCTTTAAATATTACCATCCCGCTTATATTATCGCGGCTATCTAAAGCTGAACTGTGAGCCGTGTATTGAACATAACCTTTCCTTGTTCCTGTTCCTATTCCGGAAGTTGCGTTCACCGTTGCTGTTACAATGTTTCTGTTATATTCGGAACCTTCTGTATCGAATGCTATTCTTTCTCTGGATACATAGTTAAATTTTTCCGATGCTGAAGTCGGAATTGTATGTTTGAATCCAAATCCGGCATATTCAATTTGCGGAGCGAAAGTATCGGTATTATTAATGCCTACATTAATCAGCGCGACATCAGAAAGCTGATCTGCGGCAACGCCTCCTGTGGCGGTAGAAACAGTAGTGTCATAAACATGCACTAAGAAGAACCTTTTGTACGCGTCACGGTTATTGGTGGAAGCGGTACATACATGCCATGCAGCATTGTTCACCGGAGTACATGAACATTTTCCGTTTCCGTACCATGTAAAGTTACCGCTTGTATCAAGGGCAATTCCTTCTGATTCTCTTATGAGAGCAGCACTGCTGCTGTCTCCGAATGCTCCGGTTCCGTTAAAACTTATCGCTGACGCTGTGTTCCCTGTGGCGGCGCTTGTCCTTATTTTGGCAGTATTGGTACTTGTTGCGGTATAATAATCTGTTCCATCGGAAGTAAGCGTATATCTGTAAATCGTACCATCGCTTCCTCCGTCAGCAGAATTATATGATTGAGTGGCGGTAAATGTAGTGCCCGCTTCCGGCTCCCCGAATACGCCGTAACTTAACCACTTAACATTTTCTCCCGGATTGGCAATTGTATAAACCTGTCCTTTTACAATATTCGTAAATGCCACAGCGGCTGCGGATCTGTATACGTAAGCGACTCTGTAATTTTTATTATTGTTACCGCTTGATGTGTTGACATTAAGATTGAAATAGTTATTGCGAACTCTGAAGTTTGTAGCCATTTCCTTATCGCCTATCGTATTAAAAGCTACATATTCACCGCCGGCAGTAATAAGACCAGCGGATACACCGCCGCTTAAATCCAAATCAGTCCCCAGCTCAATGCTTGTAATTACAGGCGGTTTATTCGCTATATAGATTTCCTGCACATAATGGGCGGCGTTTCCTACGGTATCGAACACTACGTAATGCAGATTGTATTTCCCGTCTGATAACTTTGTTGTGTCCAAATCCACTGCCCATGTAATTACAGAAGATCCTGACCAGTTCTTGCCTGTGTATAAGGTATCAGTATCGCGCGCGTCAATAACTATCCCTGAAGTCGACGATGAAGAATTTGCGCCTAACGTAGGGAAGAACGGCAATGTAACAAGGGTTCCCTCAGCGCCGCCTTCGACTCGTCCTGTTCTTGCCTTTTGACCTGTTGAGTTGTCTGTTGTTAATACCGTATCAACAGTGCCAGCGCTTCCCGATAAATGTACTATTTTTCTTGTTGTTGAGTCCACCAGCCGTGAAAGATACACTACAACCTTGTCTACGCCCATAACTCTTATGCCGGTGGCTGTATCTGTCGCAGTCCCTTCAAGTTTTACCGTGCCTCTGGCAAAAGTGGCGCCTGTATATTTAGCGTAAGGATAGCGGTTGTCAACTTCCATTTGATAGCTGTTCTGCGCAATATAAGCCTGCGAACCGCCTGTAACTGTATCCGTAACAGTAATGCTTATTGGGAATACTTCCGCTCTGTTTTCATAACCGCCTCCAATTTTTGAAGCGCCGTCAGTGTTCATAGGTATAAATATATAAAATTCATCATTTCCCGCAATTTCCGGCGTACTGTTTGTCTCTATCCACGGGTACGTATCATCGGGAATAATATAGATATTATTTGAAGCGGACCTTAAATCAATAGACTCCGCGCCTGAGCGTAAATTTACAGCCTGAATACCGGATTCATCACCTACAGTGATCCTCATCGTGGCAGGACCGTGTATCCTTGTAGTCCCTTGTACATAGCTTGTGCTGCCGGTTCCGTTTCTAAGCGCTGTTTCGCCAATCGTACTTGGTAAACCAAGGAAGATTCTTTCATTCTGGATATAAGGAACCGTATCGTCAAAGTTAAGCAGTAAATTTACAGGTTGTCCGTAAAGTTTCGGAGAAGGGATTCCAAGCGCTGAATCTATCGCTCTGAATTGCACCAAAACCCGGCGTATGTAACTTACGCTGCCCACCTTCGCAGGGGGACTCAACGCGCTGTCTTTATTTATTTCAACATTCCAACTGACCATAGAAGCGTAAACAGGAGGTGATAATTCAAGTGACGGTATTATTACATCTCTCCAGCCTTCAGAACCTGCCCAGTTATGCTTCGTCCAATCATCTAAGGCGTTAACACTTGGCTTTTCAGTACTTGATTTCGCCTGAGCATCCGACTCCATATAAATTCTGTACTGAACGCTGTAAATTAAATCATTGTCTTCCGCCATTCCGTTTATTCGTATTGAACCGCCGACTGTCTGAGAATTGTTATGGCTGCTTATTGATACTTTCGGGTTATCGCTTTCCGGGTCTACTATCAATTCAATTTTTTGAAAAGAAATATTTCCGGCGTAATCTTCAATTTTAAAAGCGATAGGCAATACAAATAGATTGGGAGAACTTCCGGAAGTAGTTACATAATCGTAGCGTAAGCCGCCTTCTGTCGCGACAACATCGGCGATATTTTCAAAACGCCATGTCCAGCTTGACAAGCCTGTGCTTAACGCCCATGAAGCGCGGATAGGGGTTGCGGTGAACTTAGCGTCAGGATGATTGTTACGCGGTCTTTCGGAGCTGGGAAACGCGCCCGCAGGATCGCTGTCCACTGAGCCAAGAAGAGCGCTAATCCATTGAGACGCATCCTTGCTTGGTGTTCCTGTCTGGTGATTTCCGCCGTATACCGCTTTTACATCTCTTTCACCTAACACGTAAAACATACGTCTTACCTTCTGGTTATCAGTCAGATTTCCGCGTATTACTACAGTGCTTGTAACATAAGGGCTGTCCGCGGCATTTTGAAGCGGCTCAATAAATGTAATACCGGGAGGCGCGGCGTCAACAACTATAGCGATAGTTTGCTGCCCTTTCTGCGACACGGGCATGGTATTATCCTCTACATCGACGGTAAAGTTATACATATCGGGATTAGACCCTTTATTGGCGGTGTTGATCGGAATGTAAACAACATACCGCTGCTTTGTGCCTGCATCCAGGTTACCGTCATATTTTGGAATGCTTGCTTTTCCTTTTGCTTGCACAAACGGAGTTATCGTGTTCGGAGCGGTTGTATCTATGCGGTTTACATTGTTATTCGCGCTGCTCCAGTTTTGGTTATGCACTCTGATAGCCGCTAAATCTCCGTCGTCTTCCGCTATTACCCTGAATGTTACTTCTCCTGTTATCATAGATTCACCGGGCGAATACGGTTCTACTCTGCCGGCTGTTCTAAACGCTGTATATTGAGTGTCTATAGTGGCGGCATTGCCGCCGAACGTACCGCGAATAACCTCAACAACAGGGAATGACGGAGCGCCGCCCGCAAAATTCAATTTTTGGGTCTCTACAGGTATAAAGCCTTTTGTCGTTGCCGGTCTGGTAATCTCTTTCAGTTTACCAGGCTCAAGATTCGAAGAGTCTCTCGCCCTAACTTCAACAAAGAATTCTCGATTGCCGTTCTGGTAAATCAATGCGGCTTCGGGAATGTTTAATGACCAGTTAACATTTGTACTGGCAGCGCCCATTGTATATGAAAAATTTATGCCGCTTAAAGTACTGGGCACAGAAAAAGGAGCGCTTTGTGAGGATA
>Ga0209755_10002276_pt1 | contig 26745 bp, 20 predicted proteins | sample TergutCo191P1_FD_187301 | JGI IMG/M metagenome (GOLD analysis project Ga0209755, IMG submission 187301) | Cornitermes sp. P1 segment gut microbial communities from Petit-Saut dam, French Guiana - Co191P1 (SPAdes) (version 2) | ecosystem: Host-associated > Arthropoda: Insects > Digestive system...
TAACAAACCCCGAAATGCCCCCCGAAGCGATAGGGGAAAAATTCTGCCGTCTCGATATAAACTTGATAGTAGACGGACAAAGAATAAGCCTTGAAATCCAAGTGCAAAACGAGGGGGACTTCCCGGAAAGGATATTACATCAGTGGGCAAGAATTTATTCCAATTCAATAGAAAGCGGCGACGATTATATAAAACTGCCCCGCACTATAATAATCAGCATAATAGATTTCCCGTTGTTAAAATGCAAAGAATACCACTCTGAATTCCGCCCTTTAGAAATAACAAGGCACGAAGAATTGACAAACAAAATGACCTTGCATTTTTTTGAATTGAAAAAACTTCCCGATGACATAAGCGACAAAAACATGCTAAAATTATGGTTAGCGTTGTTTAAAGCGAACACACAGGAAGAACTAGATAAAATTAAATCATTGGAGGTAGAAATCATGGAAAAAGCGATTAAGGCCTACAATACAATAACAGTCTCCCCCGAATTCAAAGAGTTAGAACGCCTGCGCTCAATAGCGCGTCATAACGAAACCTCAGCTTTGCGTCATGCAAAGGAAGAAGGTAAAGAAGAAGGAAAAATAGAAGAACGTGTAGAAATTGCCAAAAACTTAATAAAAGCTGATATACCATTGGAAAAGATTATTACTGTCACAGGGTTAACACGTGAAGAATTGGAAAATCTAAGCAACTCAAATTAATCATGGAAAAAGCGATTAAGGCCTACAATACAATAACAGTCTCCCCCGAATTCAAAGAGTTGGAACGCCTGCGCTGTATATACTAGTGTTAGATGACATGACACGCTAGTCGAATTTAGTGACAGACCATGGGCGTGCGATTATCCCACGCTACATCTGGTGTACCGTTATCCACAAGTACACCAGAGAATTCAGGTGGCTGCTACCTTTGCGTCACCACAAGTACACCAGAAAAATTAGGTGGCTGCTACCTTTGCGTCACCTCGCAGGACGATTTGAAAATTTTAACTGAACTACGCTACATCTGGTGTACCCTTATCCACAAGTACACCAGAGAATTCAGGTGGCTGCTACCTTTGCGTCACCGAAAAGATGGGGTTCTTTCGGTCACTGAGCTTGTCGAAGTGACCGTCTGTTTACGGCTGCACTTGCTTACTAAGCGTTAAAGGTACGGGATTAATAACTTGAGGGTCTAATGCGACATCATTAACATCTCTCAATGATGCGAAATTATTAAGAAACACGCGCACTCTTATTGTATGACTGCCTATTGTAGTAGTATCATTCAACTTAAAAGTCTGCGTGAAAGTATATGTAGTACTATTTGCATATGGGCCGTCACCTACACTTACCATTCCGTTAAATCCTTCTGCGCTGTTCCAAGAATTACCTAAATTATCTGTCAAAGTATACGTAATACCGGCCGCAGAAAAATGGTCTTGCCAGTCGCTGTCTTCAGAAGCAATAGGAGTATATCCAGTAGGAGTAAAGTTCATAGTAGTACCGGGCGTAAATGTCAGATTTGCCTCTATGTTCTTGGTAACCGTAATCGGGTCAGCTTGTAATACTTCTATCTTCACCGTTGCCGGGGCACTGGCTTGACCTGCTGTATCCGTTACTATCAACTGAAAAGTGTAATCGCCGACTGTATTAAGACCGCTGACTGTAGGATTGGCTTTTGCGGCGTCACTAAATGTGGGGTTGGCAGCGCCGTTGGGCTTACCTGCTATTGTCCAAGCATATGTTACGTTCGTGCCGTCTTCCGGGTCGGTTCCGCTGCCGTTGAGAGTGTAAGTTGTTGTCGGCAGTTTAATAGTAGCAGCGCTTCCCGCGTTCGCGGTCGGGGCTTGATTGGCCGCATCTTCGGTTTTACAGCTTGTAAATACCGCGAACGGTAAAGCCATCGCCGAGACTATGTCTCTCCACTGAAATTTACCGTCACCCAGCGTGCCGAACCAAGGTTCTTTGGCTTTGACAGGCTCAGCCGCCGGCGCTTGCACCGGTCTCTCGGTAACATTACCTATAGTCTGAAAGTTATTAAAAACAGAGCCAATCTCAATTTCATAAGTAAAAAAAAGTGAAAAACACAAAAATACAGCAAGAATAAAACTAACCGCAGATATACTTTTGTGCTTTTGCGGACAAGTGTTTACAGAGAAACCTGCTGATCCTGCCGGCGGAGACGCGCCTGAAAAAGCGTCGGGGCTTTTTCTTGTGCCGCTGCTGCGCCCGTTTCCGTCCACAGGACCGGCATAACCTCCGATCTTGCAGTCCCCTGAACCCGGGCAGTTACGAATTTTTGTCATTAAAATTTTCCTCCTTCACAGTGCCTAGACACTAAATTTATTACCAAGCTGTAAATTGGTCATATTACCAACTACGGGCTATAGATTTTTAAAATATTAATAGAAATTCCCCTATTTTCATCATTTTTTGAGTGTTTTTTAATAAAAATGCTGGAAATTAACCCAAAATCAACGCGGGGGGGGGGTACATGGGATATTAACTATTAGTTTGGTTTTATCAACTGTACGCATTGTTTCATGTTAACATATTTAAAATTTTTGGTCAAGGATTATATAGCATAAAAAATGGTGGCAGCCACCCATATTTTATAGCGTACCTGTGGATAACGGTACACCAGATATAGCGTGGTTTTACCAATTTCCAATGACCGTCCTGCGAGGCTCGCTGTAAGCAGGTAACTTACCTTTGACAATCTGTATTATTTTTTGTAATATATCCTCACTAAAAACAATTTTTAAGGAGAATCCGTCATGTCTCAACACCAATTTCAGACCGAAGTAAGCCGGTTACTGCACCTTATCATTCATTCGCTTTATTCAAATAGGGAAATTTTTCTGCGGGAGCTTGTTTCCAATGCGTCTGATGCTTTGGACAAACTCAAATATTTAACAGTAGCGGACGATGTGTATAAGTCCATCAATTTTGATCCGCGCATCGATATTTCTTTTGACAAAGATGCAAAAACGCTGACAATTTCCGATAACGGTATCGGCATGAACGAAGCGGATTTGATCGATTCGCTTGGAACAATCGCGCGCTCAGGAACAAGAATGTTTTTGGAAAAACTTGCCGAAGACGCGAAAAAAGATTCCAATTTGATCGGGCAGTTCGGCGTGGGATTTTATTCCGCTTTCATGGTCGCGGAAAAGATTGATGTCATCAGCCGGAAAGCGGCGGAAACTTCTGCATGGAAATGGTCGAGCGACGGCAAAGACGGTTTTGAACTTGAAAGCGCGTCACGCGATAGTCAAGGTACAACGGTAATTTTATTTTTAACTGATGAGGGGACAGAATACGCTAACCGCTGGTCAATCGAAGATATAATTAAGCGTTACTCTAACCACGTCGCGTTTCCGATTTATCTTACTTATGAGGAAAAAGAATGGGATGATAAAGGCGAAGAAAAAGGAAGCGTAACAAAAACTGAAAGAATTAATTCGGGAACCGCTCTTTGGCGGCGTTCCAAATCAGAAATTAAAGAAGAAGATTACAACGAGTTTTATAAACAATTAGGGCATGACAGCGATGAGCCTTTACACTACATTCACACAAGAGCGGAAGGCACTTTAGAATATTCAACTTTGTTTTACATTCCGAAAAAAGCGCCGATGGATTTATACAATGTTGATTATAAACCCGGCGTTAAACTTTATGTAAAGCGTGTTTTTATTACAGATGATGATAAAGAGCTGATGCCTGTTTGGCTGCGTTTTGTGCGCGGTGTAATCGATTCTGAAGATTTACCTCTCAATGTAAGCCGCGAAATTTTACAACAGAATAAAATATTGCTCAATATAAAAAGCGCGTCAGTAAAAAAACTTTTATCTGAATTTAAACAAATGGCAGATAACGCCGTCTCCGGTTCAGACGAAGCGAAAGAAAAATGGGAAACCTTTATAGAAAATTTTAACCGCCCTCTTAAAGAAGGTCTTTATCAGGACTATGCAAACCGCGATACTATTCAAGACCTTGTAAGATTCAAAAGCACTTCTGTTGACGGTTGGACAAGTTTTTCAGAATATGTAAACCGCATGAAAAGCGAACAGAAACACATCTACTACATCACAGGCGGCGATGAAAAAACCCTGCGTTCTTCTCCTCTGCTTGAAGCATACCGCGCAAAAGAAATTGAAGTACTTATCATGGACGATGATATCGACGATCTTGTAATTCCCATGCTTCACAGTTACAGAAAAGAAATCCCCGGTGCAGATGGAAAAACCGAAAGTCAAAGTTGGGAAATAAAAGCCGTAAACCGCGCAGGCGCAGACGAAGAGTTAGGTGAAAAGGAAGACAAAGCGGCGGAAAAACAAGCGAAGCCTGTTATTGAAAAAATAAAAAAAGCGCTCGGAGATCGCGTCAAAGATGTAAAACTTTCCCGCCGCCTTCACGACTCGCCGTCATGTATCGTTGCTGACGAAAACGATCCGTCCATGCAAATGGCGCAGATGCTCAAAGCGATGGGGCAAACATCAATGACAGAAATAAAACCAATTTTAGAAGTAAACGGAGAACACCCGATAATCTTAAGTCTTAAAGATGTTGATGATGAAAACCAAATCGCCGATGTCGCAGGAGTGCTGTTAGATCAAGCCTTGCTTGTAGAGGGTATGAAATTAAATGACCCCGCTGACTTTGTGAAACGGCTGAACAGATTGCTGTCGAAGTAAGAGCTTTAAAAAATAAAAAAAATTGATTATATTTATAACAAGGAGAGAAAATGTCTATTGTATATACAGAAATTACCTTAAAGAATGCTGATGATATAGGAATCGCAGCCTCTGGTTTGGTAAAAAATCATAAAATTCGGCAGGCTACAGTTAAAGCCGTTGTCGATACAGGAGCATGGACATTGATAATAAATGAAGAACTTTGCAAAGAGCTTGGTCTGCGAATTTTAAAAACAAAAACCGGAACACTCGCGGACGGTTCAAAAGGTGAATATAATCTTGTAGGTCCGTTGGAAGTCAATTGGAAAGATCGAAGCACAAATTGCGATGCGCTTGTTTTACCCAATGCCGATGATATTCTTCTTGGTGCAATTCCTCTCGAAGCAATGGACTTAATGGTTCATCCGCGTAAAGAAGAAGTAATAGGTGCTCACGGCGAAGAAGAGATACATAAAGTTAAGTAATCGTTTGCCGAAGCAGAGTTACTCGCCCATTACACGCACATGAACTTTGCGTTTTCGCGGGCCGTCAAATTCGGTATACCAAATGCCCTGCCAAGTGCCGAGGAGTAATTTTCCGTCTGTTACAATCACTGTAAGCGAAGGCCCTACAAGGCTTGTTTTTGTGTGAGCGGCGGAATTGCCTTCGCTGTGCTGAAATTCACGGCGATCCGGAGAAATTATATTTAATGCAAGATTTACGTCATGAGGCACATCAGGATCGGCATTTTCATTTATTGTTATAGCCGCTGTGGTATGCGGTGTAAAAATAACGCAAATCCCTTCTTTAATACCGGAAGCGGCAACAGATTTTTGAACTTGATTGGTTATATTGCACCAATCAGTTTGTGTTTTTGTATTAATTGTAAATTCAGAAAGATTAACCATAATTATTTGAGAATAGTAAAATGATTTAATTGTGTCAATATCGGCTTTTAAAATTTAGAAAAAATTGGTATAATTAAAAGAAGGAGAAATTAATAATGAAAAAAATAAGCAAAGCGTGTTTATTCTTAATTTTTACATTTTCTATCAGTTATTTATTAGCCGCAATTTTTTGGTTGATTAAAGGAAATTTTGATTTTCAAGTTGGGTTTATTATACTGGGTGTTATTTATATGTTTATTCCTTTTATTTCTGCGATCATTGTTAAAAAGATTTATAAAGAAAAATTATTATCAGGACTTTTGATCTCATTTAAAATTAATAGATGGTTTTTTTTCGCATGGTTAATTTTCCCTATCATTATTTTCTGCTCGCTCGGAATCACTCTTTTATTTCCTGATGTTTCTTATAACCCTGAACTGACAGGCATATTGGACAGACAGAAAAATGTTTCACCTGAAATGTATCAAGCATTAAGAGATCAAATAAACGCTCTTCCTGTTCATTATTTTTGGCTTGTATTGCTTCAAGGTTTGATTGCAGGAATAACGATAAATGCAATCGCGGCATTCGGTGAAGAAACAGGTTGGAGAGGGTTTCTTTTAAAAGAATTTAAAGATATGCGGTTTTTTAAAGCAGCAATAATTATCGGAGCTATTTGGGGTATTTGGCATGCGCCTTTAATTTTGATGGGACACAATTATCCTCAGCATCCTGTTATCGGTATTTTTATGATGATTGCATTTTGTATTTTACTTACTCCGATTATGCAATACATTGCCATTAAATCAAAATCTGTTATCGCCGCCGCAATTGCACACGGAACAATGAACGCCATTGCAGGAATTTCAATTATAGCAACCAGCGGGGGAAATGATTTAATAACGGGGATAACAGGAATTCCGGGTTTTATAACACTGATTATTTTTACCGCAGGAATCTTTATTTACGATAATTATATCAGTAAAGAAAAAATAATGTTAAATAAAATGAGCGATTATATTTTTAAAGGAGAATGATTATGAAAAAAATTGCTGTTTTCTTTTTATTACCGTTACTCGCAATGCCTATGCTTGCCGCACAAGAAATTACATCTTCCAGAGAATTAGTTCTGCAATTATCAACTTTACCTGAAGCAAAACTTGCGTTTACTCAAACTTTTAAATTTCCTTTTCTGCAAGGTGATGATCCTCTAACAGCGAATAACAATGTCGCGTTTGCATTATCTGCGGAAGCAACCCCTATTTCGCTTAACGGTCTTGTTAAAGCTGTTTTAACCCCTGTTGCGTTTATCGAACTTTCCGCAGGCGCGAGAATAGGGGCAGGCTGGCCTTTAAATCTTTTCGGCAGCGATATATACGGAACAGGTTTTAATTCGATAGACAATAATGATGAAGCAAAATATGACGGCAGCCCTTTTGACGCATTACTCTGGAAAGTAAACATCGGGGGGACATTTCAATTTGATTTAGGCGCGGTTATTCCCGGAGATTGGAATCATGTGGTTTTCCTTAGTTACCATGAAATTAATTACCACGGCAATACAAGAGCGGTTAACGGCGAAGCTTGGTATTATGAGTCTGATGACGGTGAAAACCGTAACGGTTTTAATTATTTCGGTAATATTGTTCTAGGTTATCAAATGCCGATTTTTATTAGCATGGTAGCGTTTATGGCGGAAATGGATCTGTATCTTTATGACGGAGTACCAAGCGAAAGCGGAATAAACCGTAATCTCTGGGGAGACGATTTATTACGATGGAAATTTTCTAATATACTAAATTTTTCCATTACCGATCAATTCAGCATCGCGCTGATTACGCAATTTAGAACACGAAGAAACTTCACTAATTTTGATGAAAACAAAAATGATTATAATGCAGTGCATTATCAAAAAAGGATTCTTGATACATCAAACCCGGTACGTTTTGAATTCTATCGTGTCGCTGCAATAGTTTCGTATAAGTTTTAATCATTATAAAGAGAAAAAACATTCGTTAATTTAACGGCAGTTATAAAATTTTTATCCCTGCATTCATACATTTGCTTAATGTTTTTTCATCCCAAACAGAAACTTGAACTTCTCCGATGTGCGCTTTTTGAAGCAAGAGCATACACAATCTTGACTGTCCGATACCGCCGCCCATTGTTAGCGGAAGTTTTCCTTCAAGCAGCATTTTATGAAATTTTAAATTCCTGCGGTGTTTACAGTTTGCTTTTGTCAATTGGGAATCAAGTGATATTTCATCTACACGGATACCCATGGAAGAAATTTCAATAGCGCAGTTAAGAACATCATTCCAAAAAAAGATGTCGCCGTTCAATGTCCAATCATCGTAATCAGGCGCACGCCCGTCATGCTTATTTCCGGATTTTAAAACATCGCCGATTTGCATGATAAAAACTGTTTTATGTTCTTTTACAAAAATGTTTTCTCTTTCTTTGCTTGTTTCCTTAGGATACATATCTTCAAGCTGCTGAGTTGTAATAAATTTGACATCACGCAGCAAGTTGAGATTTAAGACGGGAAACATCTCTTTAATTTTTTCCGCTGTATCGCAAATCGCATTGACTATCGCGGTAACAGTCATTTTTAAAAATTCTTCGTTACGCGAAGATTTATCTATTACTTTTTCCCAATCCCATTGATCAACATATATTGAATGAAGATTATCCATTTCCTCCTCGCGGCGGATTGCGTTCATGTCGGTATAAAGCCCTTCTCCGACAGGGAAACCGTAATTGTGCAGCGCCATACGTTTCCATTTTGCCAGCGAATGGACAATCTGCACATTCGACCCTGTTTCCTTAATTTCAAATTCGACAGGATGTTCAACGCCGTTAAGATCATCATTTAAACCGCTCAAAGGTTCGACAAAAAGCGGCGCGGAAACCCTTTTTAAGTTTAAAGTATAAGCCAATTTATCTTCAAAAAGATGTTTAATCGCGCCTATCGCAATTTGTGTTTCATACACTGATAAAACCGGGCAATAACCGTTTGGTGTAATAATTTTACTCATCTAATACTCCTTGTTAAAAATACCTAAGATTTTTTAAAGTTATATCATTTTGATATATCTTTGCTTCATATTCAAGGTATGTAAAATGAAAAAAATCTATACATATTTCATTTAATAAAGTATCATATTATATGAGTATAAATAAACAAATTAGAATAAACGAGCGGATATTTTCGCCCGGAAATTGTTTTAAAATTATTTTTCTTCTTATCGCTTTTGGCATATTATCAACTTGTGCATCTTCAAACGGTCTCTCCAATTCAATCGGAAAACCTAATATGGTTATCACTGTAGATACAAATACTAAATTTCAATATGTGCGCGGTTTTGGCGGTATGGAGGTCGGTTGGGGAAATTTTCCAAGAACAAATACCGGCGATACGGAATTGATGTATAACCCTGATACCGGTCTTGGTTTAAATATTCTTAGAATTATGATCATGCCGAATAATACAGATATAAATAAAACAATGAGCGATCTTGTTGCAGGCGGCAGACCGGATTATTATGAGAATGTAAAAATTGTTAATAAGTACGGCGGTTATGTTTTAGCAAGCCCGTGGAGTCCGCCGTCAGAATGGAAAAGTAACAAACATAACACAACAAGAGATAACGGCAGATTACTGCCCGCTCATTATCTGGATTACGCAAATTATTTAAAAACCTTCGCTCTAAATATGTATCAAAACGGCGCGCCGATTTATGCAGTATCAATTCAAAATGAACCGAATTATTCTGTCGATTATGACGGTTGTTTGTGGACGCAAAATGAGATGAGGGATTTCTTTTTACAAACAGGTCATTTTACAAACGGTGTAAGAGGTTTCGGCGGCGGCAAAGAAATTGTTTCTGTGCGTACCATGAACGGCGAATCTGCAAATCATCCAAATATTAATAACGCGGCATTGAGTAACCCTGTATCAAGAGCCGCGATTGATATTATAGGCAGGCATACTTACGGCAACAGGCAGTACCGTTATGAGCAAGCGATTGATCATCCAACCGATCCTAAAGAAGTCTGGATGACGGAAAATAATATCAATAGCGGGAACGCTAATTCTTATCATTATGATTCAACATGGAATTATGTCTGGAAGTTGTTAAACGATATTGATCTTAGCATCCGCTTGAATGATGAGAGCGCGTATATTTGGTGGGCGGCAAAACGTTTTTACAGTTTTATCGGCGACGGTCAATGGGAAACAGATGAGGGGGAAATTCTTCCGCGCGGTTATGCTATTTCTCATTATGCGAAATTTGCAAAAGAAACTTATCGTGTAGGGATAACGGCTACAGGATCAACAGGCGACGGCGAGTATCTTAGTACAAGGTATTTTAACAGTCTGGCGGATAATAAAGACGGTCTTTCTGCAAAAGTAACTGCATTTGTATCACCGGATGGAAATGTTATAAGCCTTGTCATGTTTACCCCGACGACAACCCTTGGCACAGAAGGTGCAGATATGGGGACAATAAAAATTCAGCTTCCAAACGATTTTGAAATACGCGAAGCATCTGCAATGCGGTCAAGCCGGGATAGTTATGCGAAATGGGAAGATGTAAAGATTAACAATGATAAAAATTCAGCTCTTGTCAGATTACCTGCAGGGCATATTGTTTCTGTTAGATTTACCAGATGAAAATTTGTTTTAGAAATATTTTATAGAGAGTAGTAGAGGGATATATGGCTGTAAAAGTAACATCAATGCAAAAGTGGGATCTTCAGAAAATCATTGATGAGATCGGGCAACCGAATATTAAAATAATAATTTTCTTTTTTTCGCCTGTTTTTGAAAAACACGAACCTCATCTGGCTATTACAAACGCATTTCCAAAAGCAAATGTTTTCGGCGCGTCAATGAGCGGCGGCTGGTCCAGTAAATGCGCAATTGAAACCGGAATCGCAATCATGTCTCTCTCTTCCGATGAAGTTGACGAATGTTATTATACTTTTAAGGAAGGTGTAAAAAAAGACCCGATAAAATCAGCGCATAACGCTATCGCTGAATTAAAACAAAAAACAATTGAGCAAAAAATTAATCCTGATGAATATCTCGGTTTAATCTTTTTTGATGGTTTGTGTTTAGGCGAATTAATAATTAAAGAATTTTCGCTGGAAAAAGACCTTAACATGGCGTTTGTAGGCGGAGCTGCCGCAGATGAATTTACATTTACAAAAACACTTGTAACAGCAGATCAGAATATTTCAAGAGACGGGCTTGTTGCAGTCATTCTTAAAATGAAGATACCTTTCTTTTTTAATCATTATGTGCATTATCTGCCGTCTGATAAATCTTTTATCATAACACATGCGGAAATCATGGAGAGGATCGCATGGGAAATAAACAGCGAACCTGCTGCGGAATTTTATGCTAAATTGGTCGGTGTAAACGATGTTAGTATGCTGACAGCTCAGGTTTTTGCAAGAAATCCTTTAGGACTTATATTAGGTGACAGTATTTATATTCGCAGCCCTAACCTTGTTGTAGACGGCAAAGGGCTTCAATTTTATTGCTCTATTGAAGCAGGAACCAAAGTTTTTCTTTTAAAACAAGGAGACATTATTGCAGACACAAGAAAAAGCATTAATGGGGTAAAACAATTTCTTCCAGGCATACAAGGCTGCTTGCTTTTTAATTGCGTTCAACGTCAGTTAGAACTTATCGAAAAAAAATTAATAGATGATTTTAACAATGTATTTAATGAATACCCGATGATTGGTTTTAACACTTACGGGGAAGAACTTTTTACACATCACAACCAAACGCTTACAGCCGTATTTTTCGGTACACCGCCGGAAACTGGAATGATCGATCCATATAAAACAAAAAGACTTTTTCATTACACAGACAGTAAATTAAAGTCATTGGTTTTTGATATTGTCAGCCGCAGTGAATTTTTAAATATTACAATTTCATATTTAAAAGGCAGCATGGATGCGGAGACAGATGAAAACGCTCTTGCAAATCATGAAATAATCAGAAGAAGTATCAGCGCAATGATTGAGCAGTCAAATGTTTCTAACGAAGATATTTACAAAATGCTTGTTGTTTATCTGAATAATGTTCAAAAAACAGGAGAATATATCTTTAATGTAGTAGATGAAATAAAAAAGCAAAATCAACGACTTGTGGAATTACGCGAAGATGCGGAGAATGCAAACAAAACAAAGAACAGTTTTCTTGCAAGCATGAGCCATGAAATCCGCACACCCATGAATGCAATTATAGGAATGTCAGAATTATTATTACGCAGCGAACTTACCGATGAAGCGAGGGGTTATGCGCAAGATATTAAACAAGCTGGAAATAATCTTATCTCTATAATTAATGATATTCTTGACTTTTCAAAAATAGAAGCGGGAAAACTTGAAATTATTCCCAACAAATATCTGCTTGCTTCACTTATTAACGACACTGTTAATATTATACGCACACGTTTAAAAGAAAAGCCCATCCGTTTTTTTACAAATATTGACGGAAAAATACCTCATTGCCTTATCGGTGATGAATCGCGGTTACGGCAAATACTTCTTAATTTACTTTCAAATGCCGCAAAATTTACAGATAAAGGGCATATTAGTTTGTCAATTAAAGTTCAAGAAGATACTGCTTCTCAAGATTCAAATAAAGTATGGTTAAAATTTATTATTGAAGATACAGGAAAGGGAATAAAACCCGAAGATCAGAAAAAACTTTTCGGCGAATTTGTACAGGTGGATTTAAAAAGAAACCGCAACATCGAAGGGACAGGGCTTGGACTTGTTATTACAAAACGCTTGTGTTCTCTTATGAACGGCGAAATTTCTATGGAGAGCGAATATGGAAAGGGAAGTGTATTTACAATAATAATTCCGCAAGAAATAGACTCAGATGAATCTTTTGCCGCAGTTGATAACGCATCAGAAAAAAAAGTGTTGGTTTATGAAAGCAGGGTAATCTATGCAAAATCTGTGTGCTGGTCTTTGGAAAATATGGGTGTAGCTTATGAAATGGTAACTACTCTCCATGAGTTTGAAAAAGCTTTGTACAGAGAAAAATGGTCGCTGGTTCTTTCAGGTTACGGTCTTCACGATAAAATAAGGTACGTTATGAGCAAGCCTGCCGAAGAATATCCGTGCGGTGAAAAACCTCCCTTAGCTTTAATGGTGGAATGGGGAACGGAAACTTATATCCCTAATGTACGCTTTGTCTCTCTTCCTGTTCAATCACTTTCTATTGCAAATGTTTTAAACGGTAAAGCAGACATCAAAGGATATACAGACGCTTCGAGTGTTTCAACAATTATCCGGTATTCGTTCCCGAGGGCGCGTATTTTAATTGTCGATGATATTTATACAAATTTAAAAGTCGGCGAAGGTTTGCTTGCTCCATACCGTGCATTAATTGACACCTGTCTTAGCGGAGCTGAATCGATTGAACTGGTTAAACATTATAATTACGATCTTGTTTTAATGGATCACATGATGCCGGAAATGGACGGCATTGAAGCTACATCAATTATCCGTGAATGGGAAAAAGAAAAACGGATGCAGGATATTAATTTTAAAAGGATACCGATAATCGCGCTGACAGCAAACGCTGTTTCCGGAGTCCGTGAAATGTTTCTTGAAAAAGGTTTTGATGATTTTGTTGCAAAACCTGTTGATGTTTCCAAACTTGATGAAGTTATTAACAGATGGATATCAAAAGACAAGAGGGAAGTAGGTTCATCATCACCTCCCGGCGAAAGTTATTTGAATATTCCATTAATTCAAGGCATTGATATACAAACAGGAATCAGCATGACAGGCGGTACAGAATCCGGTTTTATTTCTGTGTTGACTGTATTCAGGAGAGACGCGTATGAACGACTGGGTGTCCTTCGCAATTCGCTTAAAGAAGAAGGTTTAAAAAGTTTCATAATTAATGTTCATGCATTAAAAAGCGCATCAGCCGCTGTCGGCGCTAAAGAAATATCTGAAGATGCCGCCAGATTGGAAACTGCAGGCAGAGCGGGGGATTTAGATTTCATCAATGCAAATATTGATTTATTTATTAATAAACTTTCAAAATTAATTGAAGGCATTAATTATTCTTTAAATATTAATAAAACTGAAAGTGAAAAATCTTCGGAAAGCGCGTTAAATAATACAGAAATAAAAAACAAAGTAATAAAATTATTAAAAAAGCTTGATGAAGCGTTAAAATCTCAAAAAGCGGAAATGATCGATTATCTTTTAGATGAAATAACCAAACAACCGCTGGATGAAGCGACAAAAGAATCTATAGAAAAAATTTCTGATGATGTACTGATGACCGAATTTAATAAAGCGTTAAACACTGTTACAGAGATCATGACAAAATTAAATAAATAGAGTATAATTCAAAGAAAGGATATGGAAAGCGAAAAATCTCTTATTATAATGGTTGATGATAATCCTGCAAATCTCCGTATCGGAAAGAATCTTCTGCTTGAAAAACATACCGTCGCTACCGCGCCTTCAGCGGAAAAACTTTTCAGCCTCCTTGAAAATAATCATCCTGTATTAATCCTGCTTGATGTTGATATGCCGGAAATGAACGGGTACGAGGCGATTAAAATGTTAAAATCCAAACCGGAAACCGCAAACATACCCGTTATTTTTCTAACAGCGCGCACAGACCCTGATGCTGAAGTTACAGGTCTTTCTTTGGGAGCAGTTGATTATATAACAAAGCCGATACAACCTCAGTTATTATTAAAACGTATTGAATTGCATTTATTAATAGGAGTGCAGAGTAAAATAATTAAACAACAAACGGAAATGCAAAACACGCTTTTAAAAAAAACGAAGGAACTTGTTAAATGCGCCGAAGAAAAAGGAATACAAATTGATCCTGCCTTAGTAGAATTATTTCAAAAAGCGTCCGATCAATGTAAGGAAATAAAATGATAATAGGAATTGATATCGGCAGCACTACAACAAAAGCGGTCTCGATAGAAGACGGAAATGTTACCAGAAAAATTAAAACAAGAGCCAACGATGCTGTTACATCTGCGACAGGCGCGTTGGGGAAACTTGTTCTTGAAAACGGTATAATTATTAATGATATAAAAAAAATTTACATAACAGGTGTTGGCGCTTCAAAAATTAAAAATGATATTTTCAATATCCCTACAAAAAGAGTAAATGAGATTGAAGCTATCGGTATCGGCGGGATGTTTCTTTCAGGGCTTAATAATATAATTATTACTAATATCGGAACAGGAACGGTAATAATTGAAGCCGGCGATAAAGGAATTTTTCACTTCGGCGGCTCCGGTGTCGGAGGCGGTACAATTTCCGGCTTAGCAAAAAAACTTTTACCTACGGTAGATTTTAAAAATATTATGGAACTTGCAACAACCGGAAAATTAAATAAAGTTGACCTGTTGTTAGGTGACATTACAGATACAAGCATCAGTTTTTTAAACGGTGAATCAACCGCTTCTAATTTTGGGAAAATGCTGGATACTTCAACTCCGCAGGATATCGCTCTTGCAATAATAAACATGGTATACCAGGTAATCGGAGTTCTTTCGGTCTTTGCGGCAAGGGCAAAAAATTCAAAACAAGTAATAGTTACAGGGCGCGGCAGCAACAATATAATAGGGCAGAAAGTAATATCGGAAATTTCCAGAATGTACGGGATTGAATTTGTTTATCCTGAATTTGCAGAATACACTACAGCGATAGGTGCAGGGCTTTCTAAAAATTAAAAATCTTACACTAAAGGAATTGTAATAAAGAAAAGTATCCCTTTACCGTCTTCGGATTTTAATTTGATAGCGCCGTTTATTTCTTTGATGCGGTCACGGACAAGGTTTAAACCTATACCGCGCCCTGCATGAACGCCTTCAGTTTCTGCCGTACTAAAGCCGGGAGCAAAAATTACTTTTATCAGTAAATCTTTATTAGCGATATCTTCTTTCTTGATTAATTTGCGTGCGTAAGCTTTTTCTCCGATCTTTTTGTAATCCAACCCGTTTCCGTCATCGGAAAGTTTAATTTGAATTTGTTTTTTATCATCGGTCACTTTAATAGTAAGTTTAATCGTACCGGTTTCTTTCTTGCCTTTTTTAATTCTTTCTTCAGGCATTTCAATACCGTGTACCGCAGAATTACGGATAAGCTGCATCAGAATTTCTTTTATTACACGTCTTGGACCTTTATCTATCGCTTCAGTATCAATATCGTTTGCAATAAACTGTATTAATTTTTCTTGATCGTCTGCGGCTTTGGATGTGGTTTTCGCCAAAGAATCCAGCAATACTTTAACATTTTGTTTTTCTGTGCTGGATTTACCGGCGCTGCCGCCTGTGTAAGATTGCAGTTTATCAATAATATCTTTAAAACTTTCCCTTTCGTTGGATATTTTTTCTATATCGTACGTTAAACTCAACATTTCTGCAAATGGGACTTCACCTTCCATTTCGCGTAATTTTTTAATTTTTGATTCAAGATTATGCACTTTATTGCCAAAAACATTTAACCCAAGAATTACAGCATTTGATTTAATGGCATGTATTGATTGATATATTTTAACTAAAGCGTCATGCGCGGAAAGCGCTTCATTTTTCTGTATTTGGTCGATGGTGTTAAATTCATGTTCCATATCACCCATGAAGTCGGCAAATACATCCGGTTGAACCTGAATAAGTTCGAAAACCGATTGCATTTCTTCCTGTCTGCGCGCTTCTTCTTCCGCTAACCTTTGCTGTAATTCAACCCTTGTTGTAATATCGTAAACCGTTACAAGAATAAAAACTTCGCCGCGCCCGCGTTCAACAGTGGCGAAAGCGCATTGAAAAACTTTTCTGTCTCCTGTATCTCTATGTACATAATGAAGCTCGTTAAGCGGATTAATATCTTCAAGCATTTCCTGATCGTAAGAACGTTCCAAAATCATGTTAAAATAATCTTTAATCGCGCCGAGTTCGTTAGCAGAAACAGAATCCGCAATTACATCTGTAAATAACCTGCCGAAAAGTTTTGTGTCAGACAGCATTTCTTCCAAATATATTGAATAATGATCTTGAATAACATAATTTTTATCCATGAAGAAAAGACCTATCTTCATGTTGTCTTTCATAACAGCGATTTCATCACGTTCTGCAAGATGCGTCATGTCGTACAAGCTGATAAGAGTGCCGCCCGCTCCCGCTAATCTGTGCGAAGCCGCTTTAAAATACCGTTTTTGACCGTTAAGCGAAAATTCCCAGTCTTCGGCGTAATCGTCTTTGTCTTTTAATAATTTTCCCGCATATATTTTTAAACTTCTTCCCGGAAAAAGATCGATAAGGGGCCGCCCTTGCACCATAGTCGGGTCTTCAACATTTCCCAACTGGGATAGGGTTTTACTTGCATAGACAATTTCATTGTGTTCATCTACCATTGCTACGAAATTTTCTGTAGTTGCAAGAAGATCTATGAATGAATTCTGATGTTCAAGCGCTCTGTTTAAAAAGATAGTCGCGGCTCTTGTCAGTACCAGCATAATTATACTGGCAAATAAACAAATAGCCCAATTTACAAATAGAGTAGACAAATGCGTGGCATGACCGTTGATAGGAGTGCCTCGTATGACAAGGTATGCGATTAAAATATTTTCTGCAATAATAAAAGTCAGCGTTCTGTTAAAATGAGAATAAATACAACTTATCGCGCAAAGAGCAAGACAAATAAGCAGATAATGATCGGCATACCAATTTGACAGCATCATCAATAAGGTATAAAACAGCAACAGAACAAAAGGAACATTAAACGCCATTTTATAATGATTAATCGCTGTTCGCAGAATCGCTATAATTACTGACAATGTAATTATTATGATAAGCCCGGCATAACTGTAATTTACAGTTATGTTATACATTAATGTTTCTAAAACAAATGCGGCGCTTAAAAATAAAACCATTACAACAGAGGCAACATTTGCAATCCTTCTTGTTCTTGTATTTTCTGTTTTTCTTAATGCCATTTTTAAGCCATCCTTAAAGAGCCGATATTGAGGCTATCGGATATGTAAAATCCTTAGGCGCTACAACTTGCACTGCATGGTGAACAACACTCAGATTTATTTCGGTATCTTGAATATATTCATTATCTAATTGAATCCACATTTGGTTTATTGAATGAATATAGATTTTCTTTGCTTGAACAAACATGCAATTTTTAGGGCGTTTTCCTTTTGAATATTTACTTAATGCGGAAAGCGTCACCAAAGGAATCGATGCTTTTATAAGCACGATATCCAAAAGCCCGTCATCAGGAGTGGCGTCTGCCGCGCCTGTTTTTTTTCCGTTATAAAAGGGACTGTTCGCAATATGAATAAGACTGTAGTTCCCTGAGTAATCCATATCATCAATCAATATTTTATATTCCCTTGCAGCTTGTTGTTTGTCAAAAGCTGTAAGTATATAATTTACAAAAAATGATAATTTTGAAAACAGTAAAAAACTACCCTTGTTTAAACTGGATTTTAAATCTTTAATTCTTTTTGAAACTGCGGAATTCATCCCGATATAACAGGAATTTAAAGCATAATTAACCCCCCATCTTATTGCATCTGTCGGAAGTACTTTAGATTTAACAAGAGTAGGTATGTCTGTAAATGAGTCTGTGATATTATCGTTTTTTTCTTTTTCAAAAATTTTTATAAAATTATTAACTTCTCCATACGGAACAGGAGCTAACTCCATATTCGGAAAATGAGCGACACCGTTTAAACAATCAAAAAGAATTTCTTCCCCGCCTATCGCATAAATTCTGACAATGTCGCCGGCTTTTGCTTTTTCCGCCTCATCATTAATAATACTGATTGCGTTTCTTCTATAACGTGAAAATTGAATCGAGAAGTCCGGTTTTTCCTGCGTTCTGAAAAACTGCCCGATGTTGTCTAATATGTTATCCATCTTCCATTGCTGGTTGTAAAACGCTTTTGGATCGAACACGAAAACATGCTTCATGATTCTCTCCTATTTATTTTTCGTTTTCAATTTCAATGGCTACCATTAGGTGAAAGATATCGTTATCAAACGCTTTATGAGGAATGCAAAGAATGCGCGTTTGCTTACTGGGCCATGCAATTGAATGTTCTTTTCCTTTTATAATTGTAGGAATAGATATTACAATCCTGTCCCCATTGGGTACTTTTGGTTTGATGTTTCCGGCGATGATATTATTAATTTCGCCGATAGCGTCAATTACATCCGCATCAATTTCATTATGACCTTCTCCGGCAAGTAAATCTGTTAATTTAATCGCCAAATCTGATTTCATTGAAACTATAACGGCGCCTTTTACTACACCGGAAAGACCGATTACCGCTGAAATATCCCATTCAAAAGCTTTGTCCGGATCCAGAAAATGCGGATGCCTGGGAGCTACATCTACGCCGACAAATTCCTTAAAAGTATTGACGGTAACTTCAACAAACGGTTCTACATAATTTTGTAATTCTACTGTCATTTTTTCACATCCTGAATAAGCGTAATTTTGCCAATTTTTGCTTGAATAAATCAAGTTTAATTGGTTTTGTAATATAATCAGTGGCTCCGTGTTTTAACGCTTCGATAACGTTAAACTTTGCAGCTTCACTGGTTACCATGATAATGGGTAAATCTTTATATTGATCCATCGCCCTTACTTGCTTTAGGAAATCAATTCCCGATAACCTGGGCATATTCCAATCAAGCAGTATAAGATCGACTACTTGAGTTTCCAACAATGCCAAAGCTTCTTCCCCATCTTTTGCTTCGATGAAATTACAGGTGGATTCCACCCCTGAAAAAACACCTTTTACTGTGTTTCTCATGATACGGGAGTCGTCAACAATCATTATAGTCACACCGGCAGGCATATTTCCTCCTCTTTTACTACTATATATTATAATGATACATTATAATTATCGAAAAGAGAAGGGATATACTTCACTTTTTTTCATAATTTTACTTAATTTCTTTCATTTCTGCACGCCACGAGATATTAAAATTCCATTTATAAGGGAAATCCGCAGAAGCGGCTTTAAAACTAAACCTCCCGTTTTTTAACCGTATCGACGCGGCTAATGATAAATCCCATTTTTCCTCTTTTTCTGCTAAGAAAGTCACCCCGCACTTAGCTCTAAATTGAAAAACCGAAGGCGGCCAGTAAATTTCACAATTAACCGTGGTATTATCCCAATTCCATGTTTCATCAGTGCTGTTCATCGGGAAAGGGAACAAAAACGCTTCTTGTAATCGGCTTGCCGCTTTTCCTTTAACTGATCCCGATAATGTAAAGCTTAGCGGTTTTATCTGCGGAAAACCGATACTCATCCCGACAGTCCCTGAAAAACTATCATTAATTTTTAAGGGATTTTCTGCATTCCGATCCGCCGACAGGGAAACCCTTGTCAATTTAATCGGAAAAGCGGAAACCCCGTTTACTCCTTTATTTTGTTTTGTTTGCGCTGGAAAACGGTAATAAAAATCAATTGCGCTGCGGTTAAAATTTTCTCCAAAACCCTTCCCCCTCAATACCGAGCTGAACCTTAACAACGAACTTGATCTTCCTTTCCATTCAATTTTAGCCGCCGTCCTAAACCCTTCGTTCAGAATTGACCCGTCTCTGTTTACAAACCGCTCCCCCGACCCGTCAACAGCGAGGGAAAGCGCTAAAGGACGAGTTCTGTTTCCAAAAGGCAGTGACGGCGTTAAAGTGACACCTAAATTAACGTAAATATCTTTGCCCCAGGCAAAAGTATCAGACAGCGCGAAATCGGAACTTACAGAAACAAAAGGGTTTGAAAAAACAAAAGCCGCCGCCGTTAGGTGAAACTCGCGTTCTGGAAGAGCGGGCGGATTTGAAAACCAGGAAGCTGCGTTTAAAGGGAGAAGCGTTTTCCCTGTGTAAAATGTTTCCAGTAATAAATTTGTGTTTTTAGAAAATGAAAAATCGACACCGCCTGATACAGAAGGAGTTAATTCATTGACAAGTGTTTGCATAGAGATAAAACCTCTTAGTTTAAGCTTTTGATCTAAATTAAAAAAAGGGCTGGATAAATATAAATACACCTCGTCTTCTTTAGTGCCGGAAACTGCGGTTTTTAAATCCGCCATAAGAGGTTTATGGTTTCCCGGAAAAGGAGGCGAGCGAATCCATGGGTTACGGACTCTTGCAGAAAGCCCCCACTCATCAAGCACGCCGAAAAGCAAGCGCGAGCCTGTTTGTTTGTGATACAAACCGCCTGTAAAATGTGTAATCGCTTTTTCAGGATTGCTTGTAATTTGGAACGGATTTAACTCAAGAGCCAATGCGTGCCTGTCAAGAATTTGCCCGCGCAGCATGAAACCTGCGGCAAGCGTTTCTTTTAAAAACCCGTCTGCATTTTTATTAAAAGGGAAAAAATGCAGCCGTATTTCCCCGCGGTTATTAAGAGTATAACTCATCGGAGTTGACGCGCTCTCATTTAAAGAGCCGCTCCACAATAACCCCCAATTAAAGAGGGGTTTACTGTCCGTTTTACTTGCTTGCGTCATATTTTGCCGCAACCCGGCTGTTTCATCAAGATTTAAACTTGTTTGACCTTGCGCGCTCAAACAGCACAAAAAACTGATGATAAAAAGTGATATTTTTTTCATAGCTATTAATGGGTTGCAGATGCGCAGCGCTTGACCGAAAATGAATATTTTTAAATTTTTAATTAATTAAAAAAAGCGAGAAAAATTAAAAAGTATTTTTAGCGATAACTAAATTAACAATCCGCCTTAAATTTACCTCGGCATCGGTAATATCCCGTCCAAAGATAAATTGAAAGGATCAGAGCTAAAAAAAGGTATGCCGAAATCGCAGTTTACTTTTAGCTGGCTGCCAAGTTCCCTTGTTGACGAAAACAAGGATGTGATTGATGTTGCGATGGTACGCGCTAAATCGCCGTAGTTTACCGTCAAGCGGAAACTTAAAGGAGTGGTTGATGATGCGGCGAGAGGGCCTGTGTTTTGAATTTCACCTTTTATAAAAGAATTTCTGTTTAACAGGTAATCGTAATTTAATTTTGGAGCCGGTATTTCAAATGAGTTAGGATTCTCGATATTAACTGATACTAAAATTTCCGCTCTTGAAGTGTTTACATTATCCACCCTCATAGAAGGCGAGGTTATCCGAGGAAGCTGCGGTAAGGGGACTTCCCCTTCTTTTTCAAGATTCCAAACCTTTTCTCCCACAAGAGGAAAGGCGAATTTTAAATCCAAGGCGATTTTATATTTTACATTTCGGCTTCCTTTTATGGACTTAAAAGTGTTAAGCATTTCAAGGTAACTAAGGCTTACCGGCACTTCTATGACGGTTTTATTACGCGCTCTGATACGGTTATTATTCTTGATCGTGCCTTTAACAAAAGAGTTTGAATTGATAAAACATTCCCAATCAGTTTCAGGGAACGGAATCTCAAAAGCGTTGGGGTTTTCTACCTGCACTTTGCAAAGCAGTCTTGCGCCGTTAAAATTGATGTTCGTCAAATCAACAGATTGAATTGAAACTTTCGGGTCTTGCAAAGCTGTCGATAAGGTTTGGCAGGTTAATAAGGATACAAACGATAATGCGGTGCATATACAGATGATTACGATATGAACACGGTTAAATATTTTTTTCATGAGTTTCTCCATTTTTAAATTATATCATATTTAATAAAAAACAACAATTTTTTCAAACTTTTTTTAGGTCAAGCGCTTATCTGGACTGTGCATATGTAAAAATAACGGTTTTTAAATATCTTCAAACTTGTATTGGTTGCGTTCATTCTCTCTTTCAGTATATTCTATTTGCAAACAATCCCTGCAAAGAGCGATAAAACTTTCCGCGCTTCCGCCTATATCAACCTGATCTGCGCTGTTGTCATTTATTTTATAAGAGAATGCGGCTTCATACGAACCGCATTTGGAACACACCGCTTTTAAAAAAACAATCTCGTCAACTAACGGAATCATTTCTTGAGTCGCCTTCCATTCAGTTTGATGCCTGTCGCCGTTTAGAGCGGAAATAAAAACTCTTTTGCCCATTTTAACCCATTCTATACTGTGAAGCAAACTGTCAAAAAATTGGCCTTCGTCTATGCAGATAACATCATATTGCGCGGCAGGAACATCTTTTAGGTCTGCAACATTATAACTGTCAAACAAGCGGTATTCCCATTTTGAATGTGTAAAAAATTCTCTTGTATCTGTTTTTGGTCTGACAATGCAGCATGGGATTTTTGCAATTGTCGCTTTATCAATTTCATTTAATAACAGCGAACTTTTACCGGAAAACATCGGACCTAAAAGCAAGGTTATTTTTCCTGCTTTCATTTATATTTACCTGCATTAATAACTAACCGTATAAAATTCATAATGATTTATTATATCAAAAACTAAATAAAAAGAAAAGATAAATAAATTTAAGCATTGACTTGGTTGTATTATAATAATATATTATAACAATTAAAACAGTTTATTTATCAGGTATACAATGGGTTTAGTTAATGAGACATTCTTAAGTACAACAGATTTTAATTACAATTATTATGGAGACATTATAATTCAAGAAAATGATAATCCCGATCTGATTATTGATAAATTATTAAGAAATAATAATTATGATAAAAATGAAAGAGGTATAGGTTTTTCGCTTTCTCCTAAATTTTTAAGCGAACTTATGTATTCAGGTTTTTATATTACTTCAGACGCATTGTACAGAGACATACCGGCAATTAATAACCATGACAAAAGATTAACATATATCCCTTTAATCAATATATGGAAAAAACAAACCGTATTATTTTTTGATAATATCCATATATCAAATTCGATCAATCGTATAAAAAAGAAATATGTATTAAAAGTTAATTATAATTTTATCAATGTTATAAATAATATCAGAAAATATCACGGCAGAGTGTGGATAACAACGCCGCTAAAGAAAACATTAATTCAGCTTAACAAAAATAAATATAAAGCTAAATCTGTGTCTTTTGAGTTATATAAAGAAGGTGAATTAATAGCCGGCGAGATTGGGATTAAAACAGGAAATATTTATACAAGTTATACGGGGTTTCACACAGAACCGTCTTCGGGATCGGTACAAATCGCGCTCATGCTGGAATATTTAAAAACAAATAATTATGATTTTTGCAATTTAGGGACAGATAACAGTGAAAAAAATAATGCGTATAAAATTAAATTCGGAGCGGAATATATAGATAGAGCGGATTTTATCAAATTATGGAGAAAGAGCAGATGCAGCTTCGTTTGCGCTGATAATTATTAAAAATTGTTTTAATTGCTTTTTTAAATCATAGTATTTTATTGATTTTTTTCGAAAACTAAAATAAAATAATTAAGATAAGCATAAAGGCGGTATTTATGAAATTATTAAATTCTTTAAAATTCCGATTCATTTCTTTTTTTATATTATTTATCATCGCTTTAACTTCTTTATTAGTTTTGACAGGTGTACGTCAAATGTCTCAAACGGTTATCGATTCATTTACCGCACTAGGCGTAACTATCGTTGAGCGTGTTGCATCATTAATTGACGGCGACTCATTTGAAGCGTTAACAATATCATTAGATGAAGGCGATCCTTTTTATGAAGAAACAAGACTTGAACTTCTAAACCTTAAAGAAATTACAGGATGTATTTATCTTTATACCATGGCGAATATAAAAGAAAACCAATGGTATTTTATTATTGACGGTTCCGCCCCCTTGGGTGATGAAGAATTTTCTGCGCTGGGAGAAAAACAAGATACAAGCGATTATGATCCTGCATTTAAAAGAACATCAATTACTCAGGAAACTGAAGTTTCCGGTTTAGTAAATCAAGGTGAATGGGGCAGATTAATTTCTATATATACCCCCATAAAAAATTCAGCAGGAAAAATGGTAGGGCTTGTCGGCTGCGATTTTGACGGCGAAGAACTTTATAATCAAATTATTAAAAGTGAATTTAAACAGGTAATAATCGGTCTTATTTCAATTTTTATCGGAATTTTATTTTTAATATTTTTCATGCAGATGATTTTCGCGCCGATTAAAGAAATTAACGGAATACTAAAAGAAATTTCTCACGGCGACGGGGATTTAACAAAACAAATTAATAACATCAAAAAAAATGAAATAGGAGAAATGGCGCATTATTTTAATAAATCATTCGAAAAAATAAGAAAGTTAATTATTATTATAAAACAATCAACAAAAACGCTTTCTGATACTGGAAATGATCTTGCCGCTAACATGAGTGAGACAGCGGCTGCAATTAATCAGATAACGGTTAATATCCAAAACATTAAAGATCGTATTTTAAATCAGAGCGCCAGTGTCAGCCAGACTCATACAACTATGGAACAGGTTGTTGTAAACATAAATAAACTTAATAATCATGTTGACGATCAAAGCAGTAATATTTCTGCAGCGTCCACTTCAATTGAAGAAATGGTAGCAAATACCAGTTCTGTTACAGATACTCTGATTAGAAATACAAATAATGTAAAAATATTAAATAAAGCTTCTGAATTGGGACGTAATAGTTTGCAGGAAGTAGCTTCAGACATTAAGGAAATCGCACGGGAATCCGAAGGTCTTTTAGGTATTAACTCTGTAATGGAAAATATTGCAAGCCAGACAAATCTTCTTTCGATGAATGCGGCAATTGAGGCAGCTCATGCCGGAGAAGCTGGAAGAGGGTTTGCCGTAGTCGCCGGAGAAATACGCAAACTGGCAGAGAGCGCGGGGCAGCAATCAAAGACGATAGGAACTGTATTAAAAAGAATAAAAGGATCGATTGATAAAATTACACACTCAACAAACAATGTTTTGGAAAAATTCGAAGCTATCGATTCAAGCGTAAAAACCGTAGCGGATCAAGAAGAAAATATCCGTAATTCTATGGAAGAACAACAAACAGGCAACAAACAAATTCTTGAAGGAATCAGTAACATAAATCATATAACAAGACAGGTTGAAAACGGCGCTCAGGAAATGCTTGAAGGTTCAAAAGAAGTAATTCAAGAAAGCACAAGTTTAGATACTGTTACCCAGGAGATCACGCTCAGCATGAATGAAATGTCCGCCGGCGCGCAAGAGATCAATGTAGCGATAGAGCACGTTAAAGAAATCAGCAGAAAAAACCGTGATAATATAGCGACATTGTTAGATGAAATTTCACGTTTTAAGGTGTAGTTTATCTGATCATTAAAAATTAATGTTCAGATAAACTTGATATTGCTTCTATTTCAATTTAAAATATTATTTTATATAGGAGACATTTATGGATGCAGGAAGAATTCAAATTTTAATTACAATGGCTGTATACATGGCGATTGTAATCGGGATCGGCGTTTATTTCGCAAAAAGATCAAATCAAAATTCTGAAGCTTACTTCTTAGGAGGAAGAAGCTTAGGGCCATGGGTTTCTGCGATGAGCGCGGAAGCTTCAGACATGTCAGGCTGGCTGTTGATGGGCTTACCGGGTGTCGCATACTGGTACGGTCTTGCAGATGCTGCATGGACTGCAATCGGTTTGGCAATCGGGACATATTTAAACTGGCTGATTGTTTCAAAACGCCTGCGCCGTTACAGTGAGAAAGCAGGGAATGCAATTACGCTGCCTGAATTTTTTTCAAACAGATTCAAAGAAAACAAAAAAATTCTGCTGACCTTTGCGGCAGTTTTTATTTTGATATTTTTCACTGTTTACGCGGCAAGTTGTTTTGTAACCTGCGGAAAACTTTTTTCTACTCTTTTCGGTGCATCATATATTTCAATGATGATATTAGGTGCAATCTTTGTACTAGCATACACAATGATCGGCGGCTTCCTTGCCGAAAGTTCATCTGACTTTATGCAGGGCATGGTGATGATTTTCGCTCTTGTAACAGTTTTTATCGTAGGAACTGCAGCCGCAGGCGGTTTGGGTACTGTTATGCAAAATGCAAAAAACATTCCCGGTTTTCTTGAATTTTTCGGTATGGCTAACCAAACGGGTATTCATAATTCATCGCCTGTTTTCGGCGCCGCCTTACCTTATGGGTTTATTACAATTATGTCTACTATGGCTTGGGGCTTGGGTTATTTCGGAATGCCTCACGTATTACTGCGCTTCATGGCTATCCGCGAAGAAAAGAAACTTACAATTTCAAGA
>Ga0209755_10002277_pt1 | contig 26744 bp, 18 predicted proteins | sample TergutCo191P1_FD_187301 | JGI IMG/M metagenome (GOLD analysis project Ga0209755, IMG submission 187301) | Cornitermes sp. P1 segment gut microbial communities from Petit-Saut dam, French Guiana - Co191P1 (SPAdes) (version 2) | ecosystem: Host-associated > Arthropoda: Insects > Digestive system...
TCACGCATTTTTGCGGCTAAATCCATACCGTCCATCTGCGGCATCATAATATCGAGTATGGCTATATCAACGGTATTGCCGTCTTCGATAAAAGCCGCCGCTTCTCTTGGATCATAGAACTTGGCGATGGAATATGCGGTTGTTTTCGCACCGCTAACAGCGCCTTCTGCGCTGCCGTTGGCATTACCATTATAAAAACTGTCGATGATTGCTGAAAGCGATTGCGAGTCCTCAAAACTGTCATCACAGACTAAAATTCGGGTCATATTTTCTGAGTTTTTCTACTATAATGTAAAAATATATAAAAAAAAGCAAATTTTGACGATTCGGCGTGTTATGCTCTCGAAAGGGTGTAAAAAACATAATGTCCGTAATGAAAGCAGTATTTTATATAAAAATATGTTAAAATAACGGGTATGAATATTCTCATTTGCGATGATATTCGAGAGGAAGCTCGAAAGCTTGAAAACGCATTAAAAGAAGCGTCGCAGACTGCGGATTTCGAGGTTAATACTGTTTGTTTCTTAAAGGCTCAGGATGCTCTTATTCATATAAAGTCAGGCGCGCACATTGACGTATGTTTTCTTGATATTATTATGCCGGAAATGAACGGCATCGAACTTGCCGCGAATATGCGGGCAGCGGGTTTTGACGGTCAAATTGTTTTTCTTACCACTTCCAAAGATTACGGAGTTGAATCATATCGGGTAAAAGCCTACTTTTATTTATTAAAACCTGCTTGTACGAAAGATGTAGCGAAGTTATTAAATGAGATTAAATTAAGCGAATCCGAGAAAGATACCGCGGGCATTAAAATTGAAACCAGAAATATGACACGGTTTGTTTATTTTTATGAAATTTCATTTGTAGAAGTAATAAATAAAAATGTTTATTTTCGTTTATTGAACGGTGACGATATTGTGGTATTCACTTCATTGAGCGAAGTATTGCCTCAGTTAATAGAAGACGGACGTTTTGCCCAATGCCACCGGTCTTATGTGGTTAATATAGACGCTGTCAGGCAAATTAAAGGCAAAGAAGTAATTTTACGATGCGGCAGAAAAGCGCCAATATCCAGAAGCTATAAAGAATTCAGCGATTTTTATTTTAAACGCGGAATGGGAAGTGACATATAAATGAAAGAAACAGCGTTAATTATTATCCCGTTTTTTTCCGTATTTACAAGCGTTTTTGTATTGATGTTTTGCTTAACACGAAAAAAATCTCTTTTTTTTGTTATTAGCAGCTTTGTGATTATGACTGCGGCAAACGGATTAATAATTATGCCGTTAATTTTAAACGGATATTTTGAATTAAGCGAAAAAATAAAAATATTTCTGTCTTTTCTTTACCTCCCGCTGGTTATTCTGCTTTTTAAGGAAATGCTGTTTCAAAGGTTATTCGCGTTTTTTATGTTAATGACAACAATTTCATTTCTGCGCCTTCTCGGAATTACGCTTGCGGATCTTTTTATTTCTTACGGAGAAAATATATATTATTTAACGCTTATTATTATAGCGTTTCTTATAGATTTTATTTACATAATGCTTGTTGTAAAATTCGGAAGGAAGCTGTTTAAAAAAGTTTTTGCCTTCGGGCGCGCGAAGGAATGGATATTATATCTGTTAAGCGCGGCGGCTTCGTGGTTACTTTTAGAATTTTTACATCCTATATATCAGTCTAATTTAATAATGGCGCTTGCGGTTATGTTTTTTGTAATGTGGAGTTTTATAATTTTACTATTTGCCATCATCAACACTCATGAAAGAATGAAACAAAAATATGAAGCTGATTTTTCGCGTGATATTATCGCGACAGGCAGGGGGCATTATCAAAGAATGAACGAACAATTCGACGCGCTGCGTGTTATGAGACACGATTATAAATTTCATCTTAGATCCGCGCTTGATATGCTTGTGAGCGGCGATCTGGAAAAAAGTAAAACATATTTAAGCGGGCTGCATGAACAATTTGAAAATAAGGAATTGCCTAATTTCTGCGGTAATGTTGTAATTAATTCTCTTGTTTCCGATTACGCCAGAAAATGCAATGAACTGAATATTGAAATTAATGTCTCGATCCACATACCTCAGGATTTTAACGTGCCGAATTATGAGATGTGCATAGTTCTGGGCAATCTGCTGGAAAACGCCGTTGAAGCCTGTCTCAAACTGGAAAATAACCGTCAGATAAAATTGGTTTTAAAGCCCAAGGGAGAACAGCTAATGCTTATGGTTCGCAATACTTTTGACGGCGAAGTTTTACTGTACGAAGATAAAATTGTCAGCACAAAGAAGGATAACTCAGGCGGTATCGGGCTTGAAAGCGTTAAGGCAGTCGTAGATAGTTTCGGCGAGATGTTTCGCATCAATTATGATAATGAGTTTTTCAGCGTTTTTGTGTTGTGGAAATAAGATAAATGTTATATCATTAACGCCATTGGGGATATAGTATGACCACCGGCAGGCTTTTATCGGACGAAATTAGAAAAAAGCGTACTAAACGGCAAATTATAATGATTGCCTCTCTATTTTGTGTTTTAAAATTAATAACCGGTATCATATCGTATAATTTAGCCAGCAATATACTCAGAGAACAATTGGTTTTTAAGTGTAAATCCGTTGCCTTGACGGTGGCTTCAGTCATTGCCTCCGATTCAGACGGTTATAAAGAATTCCTTCGCACCCTTGATATGGAATCCGACTATTACAAACGTACAAAAGAATTAATGATGAACATAAAAAAGGCTAACGCGGGACAGGTAACCTATATTTATACCGAAGCGCGTGTTGACTATAACAGGATGATGTATGTAATCGGCGGCGAAGACCCGTCAAGCTCCGCGTATACGCCGCCCGGCGTTCAAGACACGCTTGTTGCCGCGAACAGAGAAGCTTATGAAACGCGGCTTCCAACAGCAGGCATAAATTTTGAAGACACCGAATACGGCACAAGACTTTCCGCGTATGCGCCTATTATTCATACAGATACAGGGGAATTTCTCGGGCTTGTCGGCGCCGACATTACCAGATTTCAATACAATAATGTAATTAACATAATTCTTTTTGAAACCATCGCCAGTATCATCATAGCATTTATCTTTTTTGGGATAATTGTGTTTTTGTTTTAGAGGGGTACGATTGCCCTCTATACAAAAATCTGTCAGTAATATATTATATATACAGTTAGTTTTTTAGCTATTATCTGCGAAAAAAGGATATATCACGATTTACCATGCTGCGCATCATTAAACACCGTCTATTGTTTGTTTTTTGCTTACTGTTGTTATCAGCCATCTCCGCCCGCTCGCAGGAATTTCGCTGGTTCGACGGATTCTTCTTTGAAGGAACCGCTCAATATTATTTTGCTCCCGATATACTTTCTGAAATTATCGATACAAAGGTTGGTTTCAGAGGCGCCATTGGGTACGAGTTTCACAGGTTTCGTTTTGGAGTAGAAGCAGGTCATACCAAAATAACAGGAACTAATCCGCTTGTTACTGAGCTTCCTTTTACGCCTTTGGTTTTTAAATTTGGTTATGCTTTGCCTATAGTTTCCATGTTTGGCTTACAGGCTGATATAGGTTACGGGTGTTTGTTTTCCAATGTAACTCATTACGAAACAGCTATTGATATGGTTTTTGAAAAAAAGAAGGAAAGCAGCGGACGCAGCTCCTTTGCAAGCGCGCGCCTTTACGTGACTCTTTCGCCGTGGAAATTTATTAAATTCTACGCCGGAGGAGGCGCGGATTTTATTTTTGAAAACGAATGGACAATCCCGCTGCCTGTAATAGAAGCAGGCGTATCATTTAAACCATTTACTTTTATTCGAAGGAAGGGCAGTCAGGAAAGTTTTCCTGAGCCTGAGCCTGAAGATATTATTTTTGAAAGCCGCAGTGAAAATATAATTATTGCGGAAACAGAACAGGGAAAGAGCGTACACCTTCTTAATGCCGTGTATTTTAGAGCGGACAGCGCCGTATTGATCGAAAACTACCGCCCAATCCTTAACGAAGCCGGCGAAAGGCTCCGCGAAAATCCTGAATTGCGCATAACGCTGATCGGCTACGCGGCGCCGTTTGGTTTGGAGGCAGTTCTTATTAGATTATCCTCCGCGCGCGCGCATTATTGCGCTGAATATCTTTCCAGCCAATACGGTATTGATGAATCAAGAATAAGCATAGAATATCACGGAGCGCAAAAAGCGCCGGAATTCAGAGGCGCGGCATGGGAATCGTACAGATGCGTAGAACTGATAATTCAATAGAAAATAAGGGATAGTAACGATGAAAAATGTTTTTTATAGAATGATGTTTATTTACTGCGTTTTACTCGCGTGTTTATTCGCTGGATGCAATAATTTTTTCTATGATCTTCTGCCGCCTGACGAAAACCGCATCCTTTCATTTTCTGTAGACGGGCAGATTGGCAGCTCTGTTATTACCGAAGATAGCGTAGATGTAATTGTCAATATTAATACGGAAATTAATTTATTAGTGCCTAAAATCAAGATTTCCAATAAAGCGACATTGATTCCATTAACCTTTGATTATTTAAGCGAGGTATTTCCAAGCGTTGATATAATCGAGACGGCAATGGACTTGTATAAGGCGCCTGATTTATCGGAATTTGTGATGGATTTGATAAAGGAAAATCCTGATTTTTCGATTCCTGCCGTTGACAAACCGATTGATTTTTCAGGTCCTGTAAATTTTATTGTTATAAGCGCTCAGGGAAACATGAGGCAATATACTGTAAATATTACAATAGACGCAGGACTTCCGCGTGTTATAAGTTTTGGTTTTGCGAAATACGATAACCCGGAATTGATCCGCGACGCGTCTAGTATTGTATACGAAGATACTCATTCAATAAACAGCAGCGTTCTGTATCCGATGGAAATGTATGTAAGTTACGCGCTAATTCCTTCTTTTGAAATTCTCGGTGACAGAATTGAAGTTGACGGCGCGGAGGTTCGTTCAGGCGTTGACGCGATACAGTTTGTTAGAAGCATAGGTACGCAGGAAAAAATTATTACAGTTTGGCGGGACGGAAAGTCACTTGACTTCACGCTTACAATTGATTTTACAGAAGATCCTGACAGCATAAGAAGCATTATCGACTTCCGTTTTTACAAAGCTGACAACCCGGGAATATCAGTAAACGCGGTAGCGTCGATTTTTAACAATGACGCTCTAGGCACAATTTACGTGCAGGTTTTTTATTCGGGGACACAACCTGATTATCTTACGCCCATGTTCCTCTCTCCAGGGACGGTAAGCGTTGCAGGCGTAACGCAGATTGCCGGAAATTCTTCGCATGATTTTTCACAGCAGATTGAATACCGCGTTGTTTCGCGTAACAATTTATATATCCGCACATACACTGTAAATACGGTGTTTATTGACGTTACTGCGGCTGCTCCTGTTATAAACAGTTTCAAATTTTCAAGCGCGCTTAACCACTCTGTCGTTCAGGACACGCAGGCGCGCATTAGCGAAAACGCGAAGTTGATAATGATTGACGCTCGTTACAACAGCCCTGCCATTCCGTATATGTTAACCCCTGAATTTTCAGCTACAGGGCTTGTTACAGTATTTAATGCTGTTCAGATTTCCGGTTTCAGCGAGCAGAATTTTTCGCGCCAGATAAAATACACTGTAACAAATCCCGAAAATCCGCTTTTTACGAGGGATTACTGGGTGCAGGTAAATTTTATCCGCGACGCTTCGCTGGACGCTACGATTACTTCTTTTAGCTTTCATCCAAGCGAAAACCCGGAGCTTGAAGACGAGATTACAGGGCGCATTAACCACAACGCGGGAACAATAACGATTTTCGCGCCTGTCGGATCCGGCGTATCAATAAGAATGATGACGCCGCGTTTTACCGCGGCGGGGCAGGTAGTTGTAAATGACACGATACAGATAAGCGGAACAAGCGGACAGATTTTCAGCTCCCCTATTGTATATACAGCAGTTTCGGCTAACGGCGCCAACCGCAAAGAGTACACCGTAACAGTGCGCGAACTTTTAAGCACAATTTATGTTAAACCTGACGCAGAAGGATACGGAGACGGATCTTCATGGCAGAACGCGTTCCGCGATTTAAAAAGCGCGTGCGAAGCTGCGGCTCTTTTTAACGAAGAAACACCCAAAGAAATTTGGATAGCGGCGGGAACTTACAAACCCGGCGCAAACAGAGAAGATTATTTTCCGCTGACAGCCAACAAAAGTTTTTTCGGCGGTTTTGCCGGATACGAGACGTCAAAGAGCCAGCGCAATATCGCGGCTAACAAAGTAATAATAAGCGGAGATTTGGGAGCGGGCGTATATTCGCAGCAGCTATTCGGCAGTTTTAACGCGGATAATACATCAAAAGTTATCAACGGAGACATAGCTTTTGAAGACATAACATTTACCTCGGCGCGCGCGAACGGAACCGGCAGCAGAAACATGGGTTCGGCGGTAAACGCGGTGCAAGTCAGCGGCGCGAATCTGCATTTTACAAATTGCGCGTTCAGCAATTTGCAATCCGGCGGAGCGGTATACGCGCAGGGAAGCAATGTTCTTATCATCGATACAGATTTTACAGCTTGTTCAGACAGTCTTCACGCAATAATTTTTGTTTCCGGCAGTATTTTGGGCAGAACAGAATTTGAAAATGTTACAATTGATACATGCAGCGGAACGGCAATTCATAATGAAAATAACGCTCTTGTAATTTCAAATTCTAAAATTACAAACATAACCGGAACAGCGATCTATAACGCAGACAGCCTTCTTGAAATTACAGATTGTGAAATAACAAACATAACAGGAATCTACGGCATTTACAGTTCCGGCGGATTGCAGGCGCAGAATATTACGTTACGTGACATTTCAACAGAAGGCATTCACGTTACAGGCGGCGCGTTGAACCTTGACTATATTGACGCAAGCGGCATAAACAACAGCGCTGTTTATTTTAATTCGTGGGCAAATGGGGCAGTAATAGAAAGATCAACTTTTGATATGTGCGGCGATGTACATATCGCCGATTCATCTTATGTGATTATTAATGATGTAGATATAACCAATGTACACAGCGCAGCCGCACAAGGGTTATACGCAAGATCGGGCGGAAACATCAGTATTGAAAATATAACAATAGAAAATGTGCCGAACGGCAGAGGAATGGAATTAAATACCGCATCAGGCAGAATCGCGGCAATTTCTACAGCAAAAATAAAAAACACAAAAACAACAGGCAACGGCGGAGGTATTTTACTAACCGGAACAGGAAACGCATCTTTATCCGGTGTTACTATTGACAATGCATCAGCAACCGGCAGCGGCGGAGCAATTTTTTTATCAGGCTGGGGTAATTCTACAATTTCCGGATTAACTATAGATAATGCAACAACAACAGCCAACGGCGGCGGTATTAACAGCGAGCAAAATTTAACAATAAGCCAGACAGTAATAAAAAATGTAACAGCAGCTTTTGGCGGAGCAATCAATTTGACAGGTTCAGGTAATGCATCGTCAATTTCCGGATTAACTATTGATAATGCAGCGGCAACCAACAGCGGAGGCGGTATTTACAGTGCGCAAAACTTAACAATAAGCGGCTCTCCGACAGTTATAAACAATGTATCAGCTTCTACTGGCGGAGCAATTTTTTTAACAGGTTCAAGTAATACATCTTCAATTTCCGGATTAACTATTGATAATGCAGCGGCAACCAACAGCGGAGGTGGTATTTACAGCACGCAAAATTTAATTATAAGTTACCCGACAGCTATAAAAAATGTTCAGGCTAGTAACGGCGGAGCAATTGCTTTATTTGGCTCAGGTAATTCGTCGTCAATTTCCGGATTAACTATTAATAATGCAACATCAGCAAGCGACGGAGGTGGTATTTATAGCGATCAAAATTTAACTATAAGTTCTCCGACAGCTATAAACAATGTATCAGCTTTTAATGGCGGAGCAATTGCTTTATTTGGTTCAGGTAATACATCGTTTATTTCAGGATTAACTATTGACGGTGCAACAGCAACAGCAACAACATCATACAGCGGCGGCGGCGGTATTTTCAGCGAGCAAAATTTAAATATAAGTTACCCGACAGTAATAAAAAATGTATCAGCAGCTACCGCCGGCGTCTACAGCGGTGGCGGAGCAATTTTTCTAGGAAATACATATATTGATTCAAAATGGCTAGTTTGTAATTCGTCAATTTCCGGATTAACTATTGATAATGCAACGGCAAGCAGCGGAGGCGGTATTTCCAGCCATCATAATTTAACAATAAGCGGCACAACAGTTATAAAAAATGTATCAGCTGGGACTGGCGGAGCAATTTGTTTACATTATTCTGGTAATACATCGTCAATTTCCGGATTAACTATTGATGGTGCAACGGCAAGAATCCAAGGCGGCGGTATTTTCAGCCATCATAACTTAACAATAAGCGGCACAACAGTTATAAAAAATGTATCAGCAACCGCTAACGGCGGAGCAATTTATTTAATAGGCTCAGGTAATAATATTTCTGGATTAACCATTGATAATGCAACAGCAAGAGACGGAGGCGGTATTTTCTTCGAACAAAACTTAACAATAAGCGGCACAACAGTTATAAAAAATGTATCAGCAACCTCTAACGGCGGAGCAATTTACTCAGTAGCTTATATATACTATCCTCATGAGACAATAACAATTTCAGGGTTAACCATTGAAAATGCAACGGCAAACAACGGAGGCGGTATTTTCATCGAACAAAACTTATTAATAAGTAGCAGTTTTAATTTGATTATTGAAGATTCGAATTTTATAAATGTAACTGCGAGTGATTATTATAAAATTCTTTATCAACCTGCATCAGCGATTATTCGCCGTTGTACTTTTGTTCATGATAATAATTATGTAAATCATGGAACGCCATCTATCAGTTATGAAATGGAATTTTTTAATAATGCCGGTACCTTTGAAGATTGTACATTTACAAACCTGCGAAGCAACAAAACAGGATCTAATTTTCTTTTTAACCGTTGGGGAACATATCCTGCTTCCGGATCAGCCGGAGGCGGCGTTACTGGCAGTGACGCGGGAAACCTAACGCTACGAAATTGTACTTTTAATTTAAGTAATAACTCTGCCGCCGGTATACTGGCTTTATACGGCGGACAGCGTGCAGGCGGCGGCGGAAGTTATATGAAAGCTGATGAGCTTCTTATGGAAGGTTGTGTTATTAATTATTCCGCCGGATCATTGCCTGTTCTCTGGTTTCACACATCTCCTCAAGGGTCTGATGAGTCAGGCACTTTCAGATTCAGGACAAATAACATGGTAAACGGGATCACGATTACTAATGCGGCTCTGTTAACTCCTGTTGTAAATGCAGGTCTTGTCAGAGTAGATAATGGTGCGATGCCTGTGTTTGTGCCGTAGGGAGATATGTCCTTTTTTCCGCTTGTCGAGGCAGTTTGGGCAAAGACAGACTTCCCCTTTTGCGTATCTGTATTGAACATATTTTTAATTTCAACCATAATGATCCCATGAAGTACGATGTGATTTTAGCGGGTGTAGGAGGGCAGGGGGTTCTTTCCGTTGCCTCGATTATCGCGAAAGCGGCGATGGATGACGGGCTTGAAGTGCGCCAGTCCGAAGTGCACGGTATGGCGCAAAGGGGCGGAGAAGTTTTAGCGCACCTGCGAATTTCAAAAAAAGCAATCGCAGGCGATCTTGTGCCGAAGGGCGGCGCTGATTTAATTATCGCGATGGAACCTCTTGAGGGCTTGCGTTATGTGTCATATTTAAAACCCGGCGGAATTCTTGTAACCGCGGCGGAGCCTTTTATCAATATGTCAAATTATCCAGATATCAATGAAGTTCACGCTTCTGTAAAACGTCTTCCAAAATCGCGAATTGTAGAAACTTCGGCTCTCGCGAAAGAAGCGGGGCTTGCAAAAGCGGCAAACACTGTGATGATAGGAGCGGCTTCATGTTTCATGCCGATAAAAGGAAAAACACTGGAAGAAACAATAGCCGAAGCGTTTTCAAAAAAAGACGCGGCTACAGTTGCGGCTAACGCGAAAGCTTTTAAATTAGGTCAAAATGCCGTTAAAGATGATAAATCTTCGGGAAATAAAAATACGAATGATTCTTTGCGGAAGAAAAAATGACTTTTCAATATTGGAATCATGAAATAGAAAAAATGCCGCGCTCTGATCTTGAAGAGCTGCAGCTTCAAAAATTAAAAAAAGAAGTTGACTTTGCTTTGCGCGCTCCTTTCTATAAAGATCGATTAACAAAAAACGGAATTAATAGTTCTGCCGATATAAAATGCCTTGGGTGTCTTCAAAAGATTCCTTTTACAACAAAAAATGATTTAAGAGACGGTTTCCCTTACGGTTTTTTATCAATTCCGCAGGATGATGTTGTTAGGCTTCATTCATCAAGCGGAACAACGGGTATCCCGACAGTAATTTATTTTAACCGTGACGACATTAAACAATGGGCGAATTATATGGCTCGCTGTATTTTTTCGACAGGCTGCACAAAGAGCGATGTGTTTCAAAATATGATAACGTACGGTTTGTTCACGGGCGGTTTGGGTTTTCATCAGGGAGGAGAAGAAGTGGGAATGCTTGTAATTCCTGCAGGCGCGGGAAATACAGGTCGTCAATTTAAAATGATGCAGGATTACAAAACAACAGTGTTACACGCAACACCGAGTTTTCTTCTTCACCTCGAAACAAAAATGAAAGAAGCGGGCGTTACCCGCGAAAGTCTTTCGATAAAACGCGCATTCGCGGGAGCCGAACCGTATTCGGAAGATACAAGAAAACGCATCGAAGCGCTGTTAAAAGTTGACGTTTACAATTCCTACGGTCTTTCAGAAATGAACGGACCCGGCGTCGCGTTTGAATGTCAATGCAAAGACGGACTTCACATCTGGGAAGACGGCTACATCGCCGAAATCGTAAACCCCGACACGCTTGAACCTGTCAAAGACGGAGAAATAGGCGAACTTGTTTTAACGATTCTCTGCCGTGAAGCGACTCCGATCCTCCGCTACCGCACAAGGGATCTCACAGCTTTTTACACTGAACAATGCAAATGCGGAAGAACTCACCGCAGACTTCGTCGCATAACGGGAAGAAGCGACGACATGCTCATCATAAACGGCGTGAATGTTTTCCCAAGCCAGATCGAAGAAGTGATCATGGGCATGAAAGAAGTCGGCAACAATTATCTTATCGTCGTAGAAAAAGACGGCGCTCTCGACCGGCTGACAGTAAAAACCGAAGTAAGCGCCGAAATTTTCATGGACGACACAAGACCGTTAAACGCTCTCAAAGATAAAATAAAAGAAACATTGCAAACATCAATCTCGATTAGCCCGAAGGTGGAACTCCACGAAAGCGGAAGCCTCCCAATCTCCGAAGGAAAAGCGGTGAGGGTTCAGGATACAAGACCGAAAGATTTGTAAAATTTTATTTAATATAATTTCCGTAACTGTCTTTTTGTTTTCCTATAACCGCGAGAAAAACATCGATAAGCCACCATATAAATCCGATCCCGATAATATGAGACAACGCTTTAAAAATTCCTAACTTAAACCGCCCGGCGTAAAATCTGTCCACCCCAAAATTGCCTAAAAATATCGATAAAATAATCAGGACGGTTCTGCTTTTTTGCGAAGAGCGCTGATACGTATTTCTCTGATAAGCCGGCTGAGGCTGCGAATAGCGCGTCGGCGGCTGGAAATCATGGCGGATAATTCTCCCGTATCTGTCAATAGTTACCCTCGGAGGAACCTGCGAATTGCCGTTGTTTGAATCTGACATATCATAAAATATAGCATTTTTTGTATTTTTTTTAAATAGGAGAAAAAATGTCAAAACATGGACTATTGTTGTGCTATTAGCCATGATTACTGCACATGTATTGCATTATATCTTCATAATAAACAGCCTAATTCCTTTAAAAACTTCCCATCCCCCTAGACATTTTCACCAAAAAAATGTTAGCATCTTCTAATGGAAAGAATCCACGCCCAATTATATAAAAAAACTCAATCTTCTACACAAAAAATGCTGAAAGCATTTTTTGTGAGTGATCCAGTCAACAGTCAACAGTCAACAGTCAACAGTCAACAGTCAACAGTCAACAGTCAACAGTCAACAGTCAACAGTCAACAGTCAACAGTCAACAGTACTATACATGTCAATTAAATAAACATGTCAACTACACAACGATAAATTTTTCATTTATTTTTATTTTTCTCTTTCTTTCGAATAATCGCCGAGATATTCGGCTTTTGTTATAGCTTGCCGTTGGCAGCATTCACCGCCTGAAGGGGGCGGAAATTAAGCATAATTTACAACAACACGAGTAAATTATGAAAAGGAGTTCTTTAATGAAGAACATGTTTAAATTTTGGGGGATTATTGCTTTTGCGGCAGTAATTGTATTTTCAATGATCGGCTGCGGTGAAGACAACAGTGGCGATAAAAACAATCAAACGGGTAACAACAATCAACCGGGAGACGGCAGCATTAATTTCTCCGATGCAAAGTGGAGCAATATTGATGTTATTGCTAATATAAATGGTACTACTAATCCTTATAATAGCAGCAATAAAACTTTTACAAAAGTTTTCCATGAATTTAGTGAATATGGAGGTGGAGAAAAATCATTTTTCGAGATCAGTTCGAATCCTGCAGACTGGAATATAAAAATTGAAAACAACAAGTTATCAGTGTCGCTTGGAAATCCTGATAAAGCAGCACATTCATCATATATTCCAGAAAGTATAAATACTGACGGTTTGAAAGTTGTTGTTTTAATAGGTTTCGAAGATGATAACGGTAATACTCTTCATATGGTGGACATTAATACAGGTAATTGTATATTGTTTGCTTATGCAGACAAAGCAGGAATAATTTCCGGAAGCGCTAATCAAACCAATTTTAATCTTAATCTTAAAGCGGGCTGGAATACGATAATTTACACATTTGCTGACATGACTACCGGAGTGCCGGGCAGTAATTTTAAATGGGTTTATTCTGGAGATGACGGCGGCAATAACGGCAGCATCAATTTCTCCGATGCAAAGTGGAGAGATATTGATGTATTCACAGTTACTTGGGAAGACGGTGTTCCTCCTAGTTCTAATCCTTATAACGGCGGTAATAAAAATTTTACAAAAGTTAGACCTCTTTTTCTTGATGTTGAAGGAAAAGAATCATTTTCCGCAGTTAGTAATAATCCTACTGAATGGAATATAAATATTGCAAATAATAAGTTATCAGTTGCGCTTGGAACTCCTGATAAAGTATCTCCTAGCACAATTATACCGGATAATCTTAAAACTCCAGCCGATTTGAAAGTTGTCTTGTATCAAGGTTTTGAAGATGGTAACGATGCTATTTCCTTATATGATCTTGATACATATGCCATAACTATTTTTGTATATGCAGATAAAGCAGGAATAATTTCCGGCAGCATTGAGGGCTATAATATTAATAATATAAATATGGATCTTAAAGCGGGTTGGAACACTGCAATATACATGCTGGATCGTTTAACATCGACTGTAACCTTGACTACAGGAGTGCCGGGCAGTAATTTCAAATGGTGTGTTTTAGTAGGTGAAGGCGGCAATGATGGAGACGGCAGCATCGATTTCTCCGACGCAAAGTGGAGTAATATTGAGGTTTATAAATACAACAATAGTGGTAATACTCTTTACAATGGCAGCGATAAAACCTTTACAAAAGTAAGATATACAAAAAGATATACTAATAATGAAGAAACTAGATATTCTATTAATGAAGAAACATTATTTTCTGAGATTAGTACATATCCTGCCGCATGGAATGTTAAAGTCGTAAACAACAAGTTATCGGTGGCGCTTGGACTTCCTGATAAAGCAGCACATTCAGATTTAATTCCAGACAGTATTAATCTGAACGGTTTAAAAGTTTTCCTTATATCAGGTTTTTTTGATGATAACGGTAATCCTCTTTTTACGTTGGTTGATAATAATACTACCACCGCCGCTGTTTGGTTTGCTTATGCGGATAAAGCAGGAATAGTTTCAGGTATTTATAATTACACTGATAATTATAATAATAACATCACTCAGAACTTTAATCTTAATCTTAAAGCGGGTTGGAACATGGCAATAAATATGCAAGATAATACATCATCTGATACCATGACTATGACTACCGAAGTACCGAGCAGTAATTATAAATGGATTTATTATGGAAATTAATTATTAGCGTTAAAAAAGGTGACAGTCACTATTTTCATTTGCAAGTAAACAACTTTCATTTGTAAACGGTGACAGTCACCGCATTGGTTTGGTTCGTGGAAAATATTTTATTTTAATGCTTGCCGTTGGCAGCATTCACCGCCTGAATGGGGCGGAAATTAAGCATAATTTACAACAGCATGTGTAAATTATGAAAAGGAGTTCTTTAATGAAGAACATGTTTAAATTTTGGGGGATTATTGCTTTTGCGGCAGTAATTGTATTTTCAATGATCGGCTGCGGTGAAGACAACAGTAACGATAAAAACAATCATAGCGGTTCCGTTGCCGGAACGTGGTCGTGGACTGGAACCGGTACTGTTAATTCGGACGGCAAGGTATACGGTATCTCATCATTTACAATAATTTTTAATAACGATAATACTTTCGAAATCAAGCAGTATATAACTACTGTGGACGGCGATGAATGGAACGGTTATATGATGGCAAAAGGAACGTATACTGTTGACGGTAACAAAATCACAATAACACAATTACAACATTCCGAAAACGAAGGCGTAAGCTGGTCAGATACCGATCCGCCTGTAGTTATCTCAGGAATAACATTTACCAGTACAAATATTTCTTTTCCGTCAGCTATTACGACGATCACTTTAACAAAACAAACAGATAACAATAACAAACCGGGAGACGGCAGCATCAATTTCTCCGACGCAAAGTGGAGCAATATTAATGTATTAAAGCATACTTTTGATGAGGCAAATCAGGTTTCTACTTTTACTCCTTATAACGGTAGTAATAAAATCTTTACAAAAGTTATTTTAGACTCTATGGATCCAGAATCATTTTCTGAGATTAGTTCAAATCCTTCAGAATGGAATATAAAAATTGAAAACAATAAGTTATCGATATCACTTGGAATCCCTGATTTAGCAGCGCATTTTGAAGATATTCATGACAGTGTTAATCCGGACGGTTTGAAAGTTGTCATTAATAGATTTTTTCGCGATGATAAAGATAAAACACTTGCTTTAATTGATCCTGCTTCAGATTCTACAAGTATTTGGTTTGCTCACGCGGATAAAGCAGGAATAATTTCAGGTATTTATAATTACACTGATAGTTATAATAATAACATCACTTATAACTATAATCTTAATCTTAAAGCTGGCTGGAACACAGTAATTTTCACACAAGATAATGCGACTATAACTGCAACCATGACTACCGGAGTACCTAGCAGTAATTTTAAATGGGTTTATTATGGAGATGACGGCAATAACGGCGATGACGGCAGCATCGATTTCTCCGATGCTAAGTGGAGAGATATTGAGGTTTACAACTTAGACAAAGGTGTTCTTACTAGTATTTATAACGGCAGTGATAAAACCTTTACAAAAGCACATGATACTCCATTTTCCGAGATCAGTTCGAATCCTGCGGACTGGAATATAAAAATCGTAGATAACAAGTTATCGATAGCACTTGGGACTCCTAATTTAGCAGAGCATGCAGAAGAATTAATTCCCGACAGTGTTAATCCTGACGGTTTGAAAGTTGTTTATTATCAAGGGTTTGAAGATGATAATGGTAATAGTATTTTTTTGATAGATGGTGCTAAATCTATTTTATTTGCTCATGCAGATAAAGCAGGGATAGTATCAGGCATTTTTAATATCACTGATTATCTTGATAATAACATCACTATCAACCATAACCTTAATCTTAAAGCGGGTTGGAATACGATTATTTTCACAAGAGATCAGGAGACAATGACTCAAACCTTTACTACCGGAGTGGCGGGTAGTAGTTATAGATGGGGTTATTATGGAAATTAATTATTAACGTTAAAAATGGTGACATCACTATTTTCATTCGCAAGTAAACAACTTTCATTTGTAATTGGTGACAGTCACCGCAAAAATATTTTCATTTTCGAGCAAGCGCCACGCATGTACGCACCCATATAAGATAAATCTTCTTGTGAAGATTTATCTTTTTTTATTTGGAGTTTGTATGAATGAAAACAAGAACTACAAAGACAGTGTTTTCACGACACTGTTTAACAACCCTGACATCCTTCGGGAACTTTACTGCGCCCTCGAAGGAGTAACCCTGCCACCGGATATACCGGTCTCGATTAACACACTTGAAAAAGTGTTACTCGATGACAAATTTAACGACATCTCTTTCGAGATCGGCGGAAGATTGATCGTTCTCATTGAACACCAGAGCACCATCAATCCGAACATGGCGCTGCGTATGTTTCAATATATCTCAAAAATATTCGAGAAAACGATCAAAAGAATTACTCTTTATTCAGAGAAACTTATCACAATTCCGTACCCTGAGTTTTTTGTCTTGTATAACGGAAAGAAACCATTTCCTGATGAAGCGATTATAAAGTTATCAGACGCTTTCGAAAAACCTGAAACCATGGGGCTTCCTGAAAAAATGAAACCAATGCTCGAATTGGAAGTGAAAGTTATTAACATCAATCACGGCAGAAATAATGTACTGCAAAACCGCTGTTCACAACTTGCTGAGTACAGTGAGTTTGTAGCCGAAGTGGAGTCAATAAAAAAACAGGAAAATAAAGAAGAGGCTCTGCTAACAGCTATCAAAAAATGTCAAAAACGTGGTATATTGAAAGAGTTCCTTGAAAAACACGCTGCGGAGGTATTTAACATGATGATAACCGAATGGAATCTGGAAGAAGCAAAAGAAGTCTGGCGTGATGAAGCCCGCGAGGAAGGAATTGAAAGAGGTATTGAAAAAGGTCGCGCTGAAGATCAAAAGTATATACTTAGCTTAATCGATCAAGGACTTTCCGCAGAGGAGATAAAAGACCGCATATTACAAACACAGACGAAAACAAATTAAAATTTAAAATTCGAGTCATTCGCGGCGGGCGGGAAAACACCTGCCGCGGATTTTAACGGGATAATGGTGACAGTCACCATTATCCTCTCTGCGTGAGGAAATTCTAGCTGATAGTCACAGCATAAAACAACCCGAAAGTTTACATTTCCATATTAGTATATTTTATGTTAACATATTGACAATACCATCCTATATTTAATAAAATTCTATCATCAAGAATAATTTATGAAGAACATTAAGTTTACAGGCACAATTATCAGCCAGTTGTTAGTTGTCTGGCTTGCTTTCTTTTTAATGGTATTTATCAGCTATATTTTTGTTAGTGACATTGTTCATAATTATCTGACCAAAGAAGCGGAAAATACCCTGTCTTTTACACAATCAAGAATTACAACCGATTTAAGAGAAGCCGAAACAATTTTGCAGACTGTTTCGCAAAGTATACTCATCATGATTTTACGCGGCGATCCGGCTGATGTAATACTCCGGCACATGACGGAAATTACGAATTATCTTTCAAATAATGATGTGCGGGTCTCAGGGTTTAACGGTGTCTTTGGATTTTTTGATGTGTTTGGAGGATTGTTTCTTGACGGTTCAGGCTGGATACCGCCCGAAGATTTTGTATCGCAGGATCGCCCTTGGTATAAAGCAGGCGTTGAAGCAAAGGGCGGCATTGGGGTATCTACTCCTTATCTTTCAATGTTTCCTGGCGCGCTTGTTGTTTCATATTCAAGGCTTATTCATGATAGTCATGGCAATCAGCTTGGCGTTGTCAGCGTAGATATTCGTCTCGATAAAATGGCGGACTATATAGTAGATACTCGTCTTACAGACGGTGGTTTTGGAATAATGTTAAATGAAAATCTGGAAGTAATTGCTTCTCTCTCAACAGAACATATCGGCAAACATATTTCTGAATTGCCGTATAAAGGAATATTTTTTGTCGCAGGCAGTCTGGAAAACAGCGTTGATATTGTTGAGTATGTTATTTCAGATAACAATAGTAATTCGGATTATATTATATTTACTAAACAGCTTGAAAACGGCTGGCATATAGGACTGTTTACTCCGCTTGATAAATATTACCGGCAAGTTACGAACATGAGATTTTTTATCGCTGTTTTAGGAATCGCATTAGCGTTTGCTCTGACATTTATTTTATTGAGAATTGCGTCGGCAAAACAAAAAGCTGATGAAGAAACTCTGTCAGCGAAAGCAGCTTCAAAAGCAAAAGGCGATTTTCTCGCGACCATGAGTCATGAAATGCGCTCTCCTCTTAATGTGATAATCGGTCTTTCAGAAATTGAAATGCTTGACGCTTCTCTGCGGGAGCAAAATTCCGCCCTATTAAAATTACCGGAAGACAGAATTGATAACATAACGCAAATACACCGTTCAGGCACAATACTTTTGGGAATAATAAATGACATACTTGATATTTCAAAAATTGAAGCGGGGCGGTTTGAACTTTCTCCCGATGTTTACGATACGGCTTCAATGATAAACGACACTGTTGTTTTATGCAAAGTGCGGATTGGTTTAACGCCTATAAATTTTATTTTAGAGATAGACAGCGGTTTTCCGCGTAAATTATTCGGAGATGAACTGCGCGTAAAACAGATACTTCACAATTTGCTGTCCAACGCGATTAAATATACTAAAAAGGGAACTATAACACTTAATGTGTCATGCGGAATAACACAGGATAAAAAAGCTCTTCTGCGTTTCAGTGTAAGCGATACAGGCATTGGAATACGGGAAGAAGATATAAGTAAATTATTTTCAAGTTATACGCAATTAGATACTGGAACACGGCGTATAGCGGAAGGAACAGGGTTAGGTCTTGCAATCGTAAAAAATCTCACAGAAATTATGGAAGGCGGTACAACCGTACAAAGCGAATACGGCAAGGGATCATGTTTTACAGCGGAAATAATTCAAGGTATCGCGGATATTGAGCCTATCGGGAATGAGGCTGCGGATAATTTGCGTAATTTTAATTTTGCCGATAAATTAGAAAAAGAAAAAATAAATTATATATGGCTTCCCGAAACAAAAGCGCTTATTGTAGATGATATTCCCGCTAATCAAAAAGTAACTAAAGGTTTGCTTACGCCGTACGGGCTTCAAATTGATACGGCGGCTTCGGGAAAAGAAGCTATAGAATTAGCGAAGAAAACCAATTACAGCATTATTTTTATGGATCATATGATGCCTGAAATGGACGGCGTAGAAGCGGCGGCAATTATTAGAACATTCGATAAAGATATACCGATAATTTCAATGACGGCTAACGCGACAAGAGGAATGAGGGAATTTTATCTTGATAACGGTTTTAACGATTATATCAGCAAACCTGTAATTCCAAAAACGCTTCACGAAATTATTATTAAATGGATTAATGCAGAGCCGAAACCGTATCCTGCAAACCCCGTTTATGCAAATATCAAGCCGGGCGAATTATTAATACCTCAATCTTTATCTTCTCTCGCGCTTGAGCAGAGTTTGGATGTTCTTAATCATTATAGAGCGGCGTTTGAAAGCGGCAGGGAAATTGACGCCGAATATTATAAAAAATTTACCGATTTTATAAAAACTTTTGATGAAATTTACATTGCTTTACAGAAAAGAAGAGAACTTTCAACGAAATTTCCCGCGGCAGAAGAGTCAAATATAAATCATATTACAGAAAAAGAAATGCTGATTAACTATTTGTCACGTTTGAAAAATTCCCTGCTTGCAGGAGATGCAAAAGACGCAAACGCAATAATCGGCGAAATCGGAAGACTTGAACTGACAGACAAGGGGCGTGATTTATATATAAAACTTTATGATTTAATGTTTGAAGATAAAACGGAAGAAATACTAAAACTAATCAAGGAACAATCATGACAAAAATATTAATTGTGGAAGATCAAGCGCTGTTATGCGATATGATGAAAGACGTTATATCGGCTCAGGAAGATATGAAGGTAGCAGGGACTGCCGATGACGCTTCTCTCGCTCTTGATTTATGCAGGAAACTAAATCCCGATTTGGTTTTAATGGACGTAATGACAAAAAATAATTCAAACGGCATTACAAACGCCGCTGTTATTCGAAAAGAAATGCCCGAAATAAAAATAATTGTTATGACAGGCTTGCCGGAGATCACATTTGCCGATGAAGCAAGAAAAGCAGGCGTTCACAGTTTTATCAATAAAGACAGAGGAAAAGAACATTTGTTGTATGTCATAAAAGAAACTATGCATGGAAACGGCATATATCCAGGACCTGCCGATAATAAATCATTTAATGCTCAGTTTAACGAAAAAGAAATAGCCGTAATCCGTCTTGTTTGTCAGGGCAAATCAAGAAACGAGATAGCTGATGAACTTGCCTTGTCGGAAGCGGTAGTTAAACGAATAATTACCGGAATCCTCGATAAAACATATTTTGACAGTATTATGAAGTTTGCCGTCTATGCTGTAAGCAGAGGGCTGATAGTGCCGGAAAATTAATGAGCCGTATGGTATCAAAAAATGAGCCGCGTGGTATCAAAATAAGAGCCATGCGGTATCAAAAATAGAGCCGTAAAAACCTTCCTTTTACAATAATTACAACTCAAAAATATAGTGACTTGTTTTTTCAGGAGGTGTTTATGAAAAACAGATTTTATAAAAGCGCGGGAAGTTTCGCGGCAGCAATTGTTCTTACTGTAATAATTGGATTTGGGTTGGGATCGTGCGGTGAAACTCCTTCGGATACTATCGACAGCAGACTTGTTATCAGCGGTACATTAGGCGGCAGCGGACAGCTGCAAAATATAACAGCGCGCAGTTCGTATGATCCGTCTGCGAATGTTAAAAAATTCAGCGGTACTGTTCAATCAGACAACTCTATATCGGGGCTTTTGGAAGACGGTGATATGTTGTTCAAGCTTACAGGCGTTTACGACCCTGAAACAAAAGCGTTTTCCATGCAAGCCGCAAGCAGCATGATGGTATTTGCTCTGACAGGAAAATTAAACGCTTCCAATATTATAGACGCTTCCGAAAGTACGGCAGTTCTTCATGTTAAAGAAGACGGCAATTGGAAGACAATTTCTCTTGGCAGTATAAACCCAAGCGAAGCAACTGTATCAGGAACTGCGAATCAAACCGATGAGAATATTACTCCTGAATGGGCAAGAGGCATTTGGTTTGATCAGCTTACAGGTTTAAGGATTGCGGTTTCCGAAAAAGCTATTTCCATGACGGACGGTTATCTTATAGTGCCTTTTAATATTCTGGAAATCGCAAATAAAACAGAAACTCAAGGCAGCAGATCTTTAGAGCTGCTAACACGCGCTGTATTGCTTGACTCTGAAATGGATATCGAACCTGTCAATTATACGACAAGGTTTTATGTCGCAGAATCATGGGATGCAAAACTTATCTCCGCTTTAGGCAGCGTAAAATTGAATGAAATCTTTGATTTCCTTGGAGACGATCTTGGAAATAAAACATTAACAGAAGCGCAAAGTATGCTGGCTGGCAAAAAAATGTTTATCGCTCCTTTCTGCGCGCAGGCAGGTGCGGGTGTTATCGATATTGAAGGTTTTGAAATTGACGGCTATTCTCCGTTATTCACAGCGGATAATACAGGCACCGCCGCGGCAAGAAACGCAACCGTATTAAAAGCAATACCAACATTTTTTATGGCGCTGCAGCCCAGTATGAATAATTACTTTGTACCGGCAGTCGGAGAGCTAACCATTACAGGGCTTGGCGAATACAACGGTAACTATATTACGGCGCAATCAAATTCGGGCAGTATTGATTTAAGAGCATGCGCTGAAGGATTTGAAGGCGTTAGAGTACAGGGTGATCAAGTTAAACTGAATGTGTATACATTAGTTGAAACCGGCAGTAACTCTTATTCTATTGTTGGCTATGAAGGAAGCGGTACAATTGATTTTATAGTATATGTTTCTTCATCTGCAAACACCGCTAATGCAATGGGAGACATTGATATTGGCAGAGCGAAAAATGTTACCTTTACAAGCGGGAAAGCAACTGCCGCATTTACTCCGGGTCCAAGAATAACAATAAAAGATCTTTCGGAATTTAACGGCAAATATGTCAGCGCATTTGTAAAAATAGACGACACAATTATTAATGCGGCAGAAGGATATTATTCTACTAGAGGCGCTCAGGTTACAGGCGGACAGGCAGTTTTAAGAGTAACTGCAGGCGATCAAGGTTATGACCTTGTTCCTGTGTTAGACGAGAATGGAGAAATAATTATAGGCGATGAAGGATATCCTATTTATATTAATGTACCTAAGGATAATCCTGTATATTTTGACGGAAACGGAGAGGTAAAATTTGAAGTGACTATTTCTTCGTCTGCGGATGATCCTTATTCAAGTGAAATTGAAACAGGAAGCGTGACTATAACCCTTACTGATTTTACGGGAACCGGAACATACAAAGGACCTCCTACGATGTCCATTACAGAACTTGGCGCTCATAACGGCAAATATGTTTTTGCAAGAGCCAGAGCGGATGATTCTGATCTTGTCGCGATGGGAGGCAGGAACAGCCAAACAGGAGTGCGAATCACAGGCGGTCAAGCTACTCTTAAAGTATATGAATATTCCATGTACGCTCCGGAAGATGGACAGGAACAAGTTCCATTCAGCGGAACAGGTCTTGTAACTTTTGATGTTTTTATTTCGGCGACAGACAGTTATTTTAATATTTATGAAGATGCGGTTGAACAAGGAACAGTAACAGTAAATCTTGTAAATTTTGAAGGAACATCTCCTGCGGCATACAAACCGCCTGTCAAATTAACCGTTACAGGACTTAGCGCGTATAAAGGCAAATACATAGACGGTTTTACAAGCGGTGAGCAAAATCCGGAAACCGGCACTTCCGCTTACATACAAGCAAAGGCAGGTACTCAATTTGGCGGTAAGCATGGTCTAATTGCTAACGACGGAACGGCTACGCTGAATGTTTATTCAAGCGGCGGAAGCGTAGAAGGACTTACGCTTGAATTTAATTTTTCAATTTATCATGGATCAGTTCCTTATGCAGGTGATGAGATTATTCAAGGAGACGGCAGTTCTGTAACATTCACGGACGGCGCAGGCACATGCACTTTTACTGCGCGTCAGTATTGATAAAACTTTTATTTCGCGCAAAGGCGCGGAGGGTTGGTTAACAATTCTCTGCGTTCTTTGCGTCTGCGAACCAAAGGTTCGATGTGTCTTTGCGTGATGTCTTTTTGAATTTCTTTGTTCGTAGAAAATAAAAAAATTGTCGGCGGACATAAAACGTAAAGGAGTGTTTATGAAAAACACAGTAAAAATTTTCGGAATAATCGTTATTACTGCGATTATTGCGGTTTCTGCGGCTGGCTGCGGCGGCGGAGGATTGAGCGGATCTTATTCTTTAACCGGAGGCGGCGATCTTACGTACAACTTTTCCGGAGGAAAGTTCACAATGGAAACAGGCGGAAAAGTGATGGGAGACGGAACTTTTTCAGCTAAGGGCGGCAAACTTACTATGAATGTAGCCGGAACTGAGCAAACAATGGATTACAAACTTGAAGGAAAAAATCTGATACTTAGCGTTGGCGGCCAATCACTGACATTTGCCAAGAAGTAAAAAGCAAAGTAGAATATTTCTAGAACGGGATAGAGAAGAAATTTTCTATCCCGCCTTTTTTCATTACCGCTATTCTGCCGCACAAATATTCAACAGCGTCTTTGTTATGTGAAATGAAGAGGATGCTAAGTCCGAGAGTGTCGTGTAACGTCCTAAAAAGATTTAATATTTGAGCGCCTGCGGAAACGTCGAGGGCGCTGATTGCTTCGTCGGCGATTAAGAGGCGCGGCTCTAAAATAAGAGAGCGGGCGATGCAGACGCGCTGTTTTTGCCCGCCGCTTAATTCGTGCACTCGTCTTGATTTGTAGGACGGGTCTAAACCGACGCGGATGAGCATTTCGTCAGCTTTTTGCGATCTTTCACCGGCGGGACACAGCTTGTGGATTATGAGGGGCTCTTCGACAAGCCAGCCGATTTTTTTTGTCGGATTTAACGAAGCGCCGGGATCCTGAAAAACCATTTGTATTTGTCGGGAGTTTGTTTTTTGTTTTTCGCCGTTAAGTAAAATTTCTCCTTCGTAATTTATAAGCTCCGCTATGCACCGCGCAAGAGTTGTTTTTCCGCAGCCGGATTTGCCCGTTAACCCGAAAATTTCTCCCGCTTGTATATCAAGATTAATATTTTTTAAAACAAACTTTTTATTTTTTTTACCAAGCAAACCGTGCCTTCTGCTGACGTAAACATTCGAGACATTACGAACCGAGAGAAGAGGGTTTGATATATTATCATTCATCAGCATACCCTCCGTTTTCCGGAAAATAACAATGAACTTTTCTGATGCCAAAAGAAGTTTCAGGCGGAAAAGATTTACGGCAAATGTCTTGCGCTTTCTTGCAGCGCGGCGCGAAAGGGCATCCTGAAAAATTATCTTCTATCGCGGGAACTTTCCCCGGAATGTTTTCAAGATGTTTTCCGCGTTTTTCTTTTGAAGGAAGCGCGTCAATGAGCGCCTGAGTATACGGATGAAGAGGAGAGTAGAGCGCCGAAGCATGTCCTTCTTCAATTATTTTTCCTGCGTACATTATCAGATAACGGCTGCAAAATTCTTTTATTATAGAAAGATCATGCGAGATAATCAGTACAGCGGTTTTATATTTTTGATTCATTTCCAGCAGCAGAGATAAAACACGCTTGTAACTGTCTTCATCGAGTGAACTTGAGGGCTCGTCGGCTAACAAAAGTTTAGGACGGCAGATCGCCGCCATTGCCGTCACAGCTCTTTGGCACATTCCTCCTGAAAGCTGATGCGGAAAAGCGTCAAAAATCTTTTCAGGATGATTAAAACCAAGGCTTTTTAATAATTCCAGCACCTGCTCTTTATTTTGATTTTTTTGTTCCCTGTTCAAATGTACATGTTCTTCTGTCCTAATTTTTTGTAATTCAAGCATTTCCGCAATTTGTTTTCCAACCCTCATCAGAGGGTTTAACGATTGTCTTGTATCCTGAAAAATTATTCCGATATCCCTGCCCCTAATGTCGTATAACTCCCTTTCCGTCATTTTTTGTAATGATTGATTATTAAAAATAATTTCTCCGCCTGTGATACGCATTTCATCCGGCAAAAGATTAATGATTGAAAGAGCTGTCATGCTTTTTCCGCAGCCGGATTCGCCTGCAATTCCTGTTATTTCGCCTTCTTCAATCGAAAAGCTGATATTATCCGCAGCTTTTAAAAGATTTTCTTTTAATTTATCGAGAGGATCGTATTTTCCTACTGTAAGGTTTTTCACTTCAAGAAGAGACATTATGACCCCCGAAAAAACGGCGAAATCCCTCACCGAGAAGATGGAACGCGATTACCGTCAGCATGATGAAAATTCCCGGAGAGAGAGCGTACCAAGGAGCCGCGAAAAACCAGCTCTGCGCTTCAAAGAGCATGCGCCCCCACGAAGGATGAGGCGGCTGTATTCCCATACCGAGATAACTCATCGCCGATTCTGCGAGAATAGCATTTGAAAGCCCGATAACCGACGCTGAGAGAAGGGAAGGGGCAACATTCGGCAGAATGTGAATAAACGTTATGCGAAGAAAATTAGCGCCTAGAACCTTTTCCGCCTGAACAAAACCCGCCGATTTAAATTGAAGAGCGCCTGTGCGCATAATGCGGGTATAACTTGGTATAAATAGAATCAGAAGGGCAATAAAAATGCTTAATTGACTGTTATCGATAATTGCCGCCATGAAAAGCGCAATAACAATTCCGGGAAAAGAATTACAAACATCAATGACGCGCATTATTACTTCACCCGCGATTCCTCCGAGATAGCCGGATAATAACCCAAGAAGACTGCCGATTAGAGCGGCTCCCGCGACCGTGAAAACCGCGAGAAAAAGAGAATTGCGTCCTCCCGTCATGATGCGGGAAAAAACATCTCTTCCGAAATTGTCAGTGCCTAAAAGATGATTTGAAGACGGAGGCATCAAACGTATATTGTGATCCATGCTGTTGTAATTGTAAGGCGTCCAGATAAAACTTAAAAGCGACATGATTACAATGATTAATGAAATAACAATTCCGGTTTTCAATTCAATGCTGTGTTTCATCTAACGTCCTTAATCACTCTTATTCTGGGGTCAATGATCATGTTAACAATGTCGGCTAACGTATTCGCGGCGACAACAAGGAACGCGATGTATATCATTAATGATTGAATTAAAGGATAATCTCTCGACATTATTGCGGAAATCAAAAGTCTTCCTATTCCCGGAATTGAAAAAACCTGTTCAATTACTATGCTGCCTGAAAAGACTTCCGCGATTATCATTCCAAGCATGCTGACAGTCGGAAGAAGAGCGTTTTTTAATACATGCCGGCGCAGAATATACAGGCGATGCGCTCCCTTGCTTTTTGCCGTCCTTACATAATCGCTTTTAAGCTCTGAAAAGATAGATCCTCTTAAAAATTTAATTAATATAGCTGAATTCGGAATTGCAATAGCAAGCGCGGG
>Ga0209755_10002278_pt1 | contig 26738 bp, 19 predicted proteins | sample TergutCo191P1_FD_187301 | JGI IMG/M metagenome (GOLD analysis project Ga0209755, IMG submission 187301) | Cornitermes sp. P1 segment gut microbial communities from Petit-Saut dam, French Guiana - Co191P1 (SPAdes) (version 2) | ecosystem: Host-associated > Arthropoda: Insects > Digestive system...
AGGGCCACCGGAGGGAGCCGTTTTTGAGGAACTTTTTGGGCGAGCAAAAAGTTCCCCGCCGGAGGCAAAATGCCCGGAGGGAAAAAAAGCTCGGGCCGCAGGCCCAGGAAAAAACAACGCCCGGAGGGCGAAAAGAACTCTTTCCAAAAAGGGCCCGGGCCGCAGGCCCAAAGAAAACAACGCCCGAAGGGCGAAGAGAAACATTTCAAAAAAAAGCCCGGGCCGCAGGCCCAAAAAAACCTTGTCATCTAAGAAAAGAAAACTTAATCCCCCCCTATGAAACTTGAAGGAACACTGCTTGTTGTAAAGAACATCGACGTGTCACGCCGTTTTTATCAAGAGGTGCTGTTCAGGACAGCCATATTGGATTTGGGTGTATATGTTGTTTTTGAGGGAGGTTTTTGTCTTTTGACAGAAGGGCAATGGAAGGAGTTTCTGGACAACAAGCCCGTTCAGCACAGCTATGGCAATAACGTCTGCCAGCTGAGTTTTGAAGAGGATGATTTGGATGCCTTCATGGCGCATTTCCAGAAATTTCCTGACATAAAAATGTTAACCCCTCTCAAGGAATACGCTTGGGGGCAAAGGTCCATCCGTTTTTATGATCCAGATGGACATATTATTGAGATAGGTGAGAGCATGAAGGTGGTGGTGAAACGCTTCCTGCGCTCCGGCCTGTCGATTGAAGAAGCCATGCAAAAATCCATGTTTCCGCGCGAATTCGTGGAGATGTGCGCCCAAGAATTGACCGAAGGTGGCAAAGAGATTTGAGTTGTTGCTCTGCCCCCCGTCTTCCATGAAAGAAGGCGAGGGGAGACACGCCAGTCTCGGGCGCTCAAGTATTTTGGGACTGTTTTATTTGCGCATAGAGTGCGTCTGGCGCCAAGTCAACCTCCCCCGGCCACGCCACCGCGCCGTATTCGACGAAGACTTGGCCAAACAACACCGGGTCAGCCAGAGCAGCGAACACACCCGCATTGGGCGCATGTATTTGAGTTGAGAGCTCGACGGTGCCTTGCGTACCATCAACGAAGCATATGTGCAGTTTGAAAGACGGCAACGCCTGTACGGAGGCAACACGCCAAGGCATACGCGGCTGAATGGCTGGCGTCAAAACAGCGGTTGGATTTTTTTGGGGCGTTGATTGTGCTCGCATCGCTGCCAATTCTCCATCAGCTCAACTCGGTGTTCTTGCGCCCATTCAAGCATAAGCGCCAGGGCGCGGCGCGGCATATTGCCCTCCATAACCCCCAACGTGCCTATTTCAATCAACACTTCGTGTTATGCGGGCACACTCCTGGCACAAAACCGCAATGGGGGGGGCGGGTTGTTGTCAAGAATTGTGGGCTAATGTATTCTGGGGCAACCCTTGGGTTGAAGTTGAGGTAACCATGAAAAAGCCCCTCTTTGTTGCTGTGCTGGTGCTCGCCCTATCCCTTGAAGCGAAGGCAAATGAAGCTCCTGTCCCCTATAAAACTTTGCTGGCCCATATCGCCAGTGAGCAGTTGCGGTTGCAAGCGCTCTACCAACAACCTCGTGCCGACAAAGCGGCAATCATTGCAAAGGCCCGGCAATATATATTGCAACGCCTTGTCTTGGATGTTTTTCCGGCTTGGTATGGCACTCCCTGGGCGTTTTATGGGACCAGTGCAACGCCCAAGCAGGGCGCGGTGGCCTGCGGCTATTTTGTGTTTGGCGTCTTGAGAGACGTCGGCTTCAAACTGCCACGCGCAAAACTGGCCCAACTCCCTTCAGAAACCGCCATCCAACACCTCGTGTCGCCCAAGCAACTCAAACGCTTCAGCAAAGCCAGCCTCGAGCAAATAGGGGAGCACCTCTCCAAACATGGGCATGGCCTATATTTGGCGGGGTTGGATTCACATATAGGCTTTGTGGTTTATGACGAGAAGGGCGCCCGCTTCGTCCATTCGTCCTATTATAACCCACCGCTGGCGGTGGTTTCTGAGCCTTTGGAAGGCCCCAACCCGTTTTATGACTCCAAATACCGAGTCATCGCTCCATTGTTGGACGACACCATGTTGCAACGCTGGTTGAGTGGCGAAGCGTTTGTTTTGACGCGCACCCCCCACTGAGAAGTTGCTCCAAACTCACCACAACAAACAACGTTTTTCTTGAGCCTGCACCCCCGCCCGCTCCCATGCCACACCTGTGCCCAATACCCTGGCACACCAGGAGCAATACCGCCAGGCCATGCGTCGGGCGGGCGTCCAGCCACACCTGAAAAAAAGAAATTAACCTGGGGGCAGGTTCCGTTGGCGTGGTTGAAGGGCAAGGTTTGAAAAGTTGGGAACAGGCCCTAACAATATAACCCACCGTGCCCGTCAACCCTTTGGCTTTTTCTATTGGGTTTAACGGGGACGGATGGGCACCGCTTCTGAAGCAACCCACCTATTTCATCGGCGGTTGCATGGGCAAACCCAACACGGCGGAAAGGGTCTGTTTGAGCATCTCCTCCTGCCTGAGCTTCATCATCAAATTAAAATAACCCCCTATCTCCGTAATGTTCAACGGCGCAGGGATGCGAGAGGGTTTGATGTCGCTTTCCATGGCAATTCTGCGAAGGATGGTTTTCTTTATTTCCAGCATTTCTGGAGAGAGTTCTTGCTCCAGCAGTTTTGCTGTTATTTCCGACAAAAAATTGTCGACCACCCCATTGTTTCCAAGAGCATTCCCTGTGTCACTATCGTCTTCCATGTCATGTGTCCTTGTGTTGTTGGCAATGTTTGTTCAATATAACCAGCGCACCCAAACCTCAGACGGTTGTGGTTTTGGGAGCTTCCCCCTCCTTGGGAGCTTCTCCCTCTTTCTTGGGAGTTTCCCCCTCTTTTTTGGGAGCTTCTCCCTCTTTCTTGGGAGTCTCAGGGGGCTTATAGACACCTTTGTCTATTTTGTATTTGTCCAAATAAGTTGAGATGGTGTTCTCGGCTATTTTGTTGCTGGCATCCAAGACTTCTTTTCTTCCGGCAGCAGCGCTCTTGGTCGCTTCATTCAAAACGTCTTTGAGCTGATCCAACCCTGTTATGTTCTGGAAGGCAGGCGTCTGTTTGCTGACCAAAGCAGAGATGAGGTCCGTCACACTTTGAGGCGTCGGCTGTGTTGCGCCTTGCAAATTCAACGCGGAAATGTCGCTGGCTGTTTTTCCATCGAGATAGTCCTGGTTATTGAGATAGCCGCTGTCAACCTCCCATTTGTCAATAGGTGAATCTTTCCAATTCCAGAAGCGCGTAATGTCTATCAATTCGCTGACATTGGTTTCACCCAACACCGCCTCCCCAATCATCCCATCGGTGGGCAATGAAACGGTTGTGCAAGGCACTCGAAAGGAATTGGTGTGATAGCGATAGAGGGACTCCTGCACTTCTGCCGCTGTCTTTCCAAGTTTTTCTGCCAGACTTCTGGGATAGGTGAACGGCAACAAAATGCAGTTGCCATAGAAGCCAAGCAATTTCTTGACATTCACACAATTCAACAACGGAATGTCCACCACATTCTGGTTGTTTTCACCTTCTTCGGCCCCCCCTTCCTTGACAAGGTTGTCAAAATTCATGTCAATGGTATATTGCTCAAGCATCATCGCACGCTCGTCTTCGCTGAGCGAGCCCCAAACCACCTGTGAATAGCGCAGAGTGTTGGAAGCCACGTGCTGCATGACACCTTCCATCGACTGCAATTCAGAATAGCGCAAAGTGGGCATATCGTCCCGAATGCTGATGCTAACCGACGAAGAAGAAAGCGTGCTGCTGGAGGGCATCGCTCCCAATTGTCTGCCTGACAATGTGAGGTTGATGTTTGAAAGGGTCGGCAATCCCTCGTTCATGATCTCTTTGGGAGAAAGATAGATGTTGGGGGTGAGATAGCCTTCCGGCAACTGAGAACGATAGAGCTCTATGAGTTGTTTCATTTGAGCATTTTGTTCTCGCGCTTGAATGCTTAAACTGTTCGGTTGAACAGGCATTTTCGACAATCTGTCGCAATATTGTTCATATTTCTTGAGTTCAGCTTCTACCAGGGGGTTTTGATAGAGATTATAGTCCAGCCCTTCGCATGAATATTTGAGTGTTATATAGGAAAAATCATCATCATTGATGCCGCCAGGCACCATAAATGTGCAGTTAACCACTGTTATTTTGTTGATTTTTCCGTTTCGTATGTCGCGAATGGCCTGCTTCACTTCTTGTGCCGTTGTATAGGTTTTGTTCAATTCTCCGCGCACATAGTGGATGGTGCCCGCAATGGTGCCTTTTCTGTTTTTCAGAGTCAGAGAAACCGTCACATCATCAAAAGACATCAAATTGCAATGAAATGTCAACGTCAGTGTTCTCGTGCCAGTACGTATGGGTTCCATGTTCCAATTCGGATAGGACGCATATCTCTTGATGAGGTTGAGTCCTGTTCTATATTTGAACGGCACAGCAGCAAGCAAGGTGTCAATGTATTTCAAAAATACGCTATAACGTTTGAGAAACCTGTCTCTGTTGAAACTGCTCAGATATGAATCGCTTGGAGAATAGTCCTGGCCTTTGGGGAGAAAACGAATGAGTTTCAACGGCACAAACAACACCAAATCTATCCCATCAACGCAGGTTTCGAGGCGATAGCGGCGCATGACTTCCCAATATTGAATGGTCATCGCATGTGAATGGTTGTGGTTGGCGATGATTTTGGTGGCCACCGAGTCGCGCTCCTCACTGGTGGCAACGCGTACACTCATCCGTTTGGATTTGGATATTTTGTCTGCTGCGCTTCTAATGTAGTGCTGGAACGACTGAGCGGCAGAAGAGGCCTCTCTTTGTGTATTGGCCTGGCTGGCAGAGGCGGAGCCGCTCCCTGTGGCTTTGGAGCTGGAGCTGGCATAGCCACCGGCCAACCCAACTGTCAAAAACGCTGCTGCAGCTCCGACAACCCCGCCCTTGGCTTGTGTATAGGCTTCATAGTCATAGGCAGAATTTCCCAAAGACATTTGGTCAACAGCATAGTTGAAAGCGGCCGTTGTATTGTCTTTTTGAGACAATGAATAGTTTTCATGAACAATGTCTGTTCCCTCTGCATTGTCCATCACCGTATAGGACTCTGTGCTTTCTCTCACCACAAGCCGCTGCTCCTCCCCAGGCGCCAACACCAGAGAATAGAGCAGAGAGCCCAATGCAAAACCATCCGGCACCCATGCTTGATGCATGTTGAGAGAATAACCAATTCCCAGGGAAGTCATTTGGGGATAGTTGTCTGGGTCTTTATACATCTTCTCTTTGAAATCCATCACATCCACGGGCCTCGTCAGCGTTTTGCGCGCCCTGTTCCTGTCTGCATGTGGATATATTTCCGGCTCGACCAGACGTTGCAACATGCCATAGCTGAAAACTTGAGAAGGCGCTGTGTCCGTCGAGAGATGTATGGCTTCATCGTCATTGCCCATCAACTTCACACTTGGAAGGGTTTTTTTCAAATCCGTCCTATAGCCCTTGAATATCTCTTCTGTGAGGACAAAATCACCCAATTCCGCTTCCAACGACTGACTTTCTCGAATGTTTCTCAAAATCTGTTCCAAGTCGTTGGTTGTTTTGTCAAAAGCGACAACTTTTGCTTTTATTTCTTGATATTGTCTCTCTTGAAGCCTGATTTCCTCTTGGAGCTCGGGGGCTTGTGTTTCCAAGTCCTCCTTTTCCCTCTTCATGGCCCTTTTTTCGTCGTCTGTATAGGCGCTATAGTTGTCCGCCAATTCGGCCGTCAGCCAATCCAAATGCTCCAGTTTGGATTTGGTTGTTTTGATGAATTCCAATATGGCGTCAAGTCGGTCATAATCATTCAAAATCTCCTGTTCTTTCACCGCATGAATGATGTCAGAGGCGTTTCGAATGAATTTTTGTTTGAAGGCGCCTTCTGAAACCGTCAGGACAACACCTTCTTGCAAGTTGTAGCCGTCGGGCAAAATAATACGGAAACATCCATCGCTATCGGTATAGCTGGAAGGGTTGCTCCCAGCTTCGGTTTTGTCTGAAGAGGGGCTGGAAATGCCGCTGATTTCCACCAAGGCATCCGGAAAACAAAGCTTTTGAGAATCCTTTTCACCTGACTTTCTGATATAAACACGGCCGCTGATGGCATGGGGCAACGGAAGGGTCAACCCCAAATCCTTCAAAAAGTCCAAACCCTCTCGAATGATTTTGCCGCTGGATTTGAGGCCGGTGTCGCTTCTGAAAAGAAAAGTCGGCTCCTTCTCGTCTGTTTCAATGCCCAAGTCGAAAGTGTGTTTGGATTGATTCAGAATGGCTTTAATTTCTGCTTCAGACAAGGCACCCTGTCTGTTTCTGATTTCGGAAACAATCAAGTCGTCAAATTTGTTTTGGTTGATGGAAAAACCCGTGAGGTCCGCTGCTTTTTGAACCAGCTCAGCAAGTGTTGTTGCCTCAACCAAAGAAAGAAGCCCGGATTGAAGCTCACTGAGTCGCTCCATGATGGGATAGGCTTTCTCAAAGTCAAGTTTCGCCAAATCTGCCGCATGGCGCACTCCGGTTTGCACCAACAAACAAGCCGTGTCCGGCGTCACGCCATCCACCCGCCACAAGTCTGCCTGCTTCAACCATGAGTTGATGAGCAAAACATCCTTGCCCAAAGCTTGAGACAAATCATCTCTTTGTTGCTGGGTTTTTCCATTCATCAACAGGCCAGAAACATCATATATGGCAAGTGTTTTGAGTTTTTCGAAGTCCTCTTCGCTCATCCACCGAATCCGCAAAAGCGAGTCTTTGTCACCCACATTGTCGGGTTGGGGCTGACCCCATGAGCTCATCTCTATTTTCACAACACAGCCGGTTGTTTTGTTTCCATTCGCGGCGCTTGCCGTAATAAGCACCGTGCTGCCCCATATGGCGGTGGGGAGAACGGAAACCACACCTGCGCTGTTGACTGTCGCAGCAGCAGGGTTTGCGGAATTCCATATGACACCCTTGTCTGTGGCATTCGGAGGCTCAACAACGGCCGTCAATATTTCTGTTTTCCCCTGCGCTATTGTCGTTTCAGACTTGTTCAGTGTTATTTTGGAAACAGGAATAACATCCATCACCCAACCTTTTCCCGTGGCAATGCTCGTGTCACATTCGTATAGGCCGGGATTGCCGTCAATATATAAACAGCATGGCGAATACATGTATTTTTTTGGATCGGCGCGCAAGGAGGTGAAAAACTTGTTCAGCGCCTCGGCGTCCATATTATTTTCACTGCAATTCAAATCCGTCAGCGCAGTGTTTTTGCTCACATCCAAACTTGTCAATTGATTTGACTGGCAACGCAAGTCTGTCAGCGAAGTGTTTTTGCTCACATCCAAATCTCTCAATTGATTTGATTGGCACTGAAAAATTGACAATGCAGTGTTTGAGGCCACATCCAAGCTTGTCAACTGATTCGAGCCGCAAGCAAAGTTTCTCAGCGCGGTGTTTTGACTCAAGTCTAACTTCTTTAATTGATTCTCCACACAATACAAACCTGTCAACGCGGTATTTTTACTTAAGTCCAAACTTGTCAATTGGTTTTGGTAGCAATTCAAATCTATCAGCGCAGTGTTTTGGCTCAGGTCCAAACTTGTCAATTGGTTTTGGTTGCAACACAAAACTGTCAATGCAGTGTTTTGGCTCAGGTCCAAACTTGTCAATTGGTTTTCGTAGCAAGACAAATCTATCAGCGCAGCGTTCTTGCTCAGGTCCAAACTTGTCAATTGGTTGTGGTTGCAATACAACCTTGTCAACGCAGCGTTCTTGCTCAGGCCCAAACTTGTCAATTGGTTTTCGTAGCAATCCAACCTTGTCAACGCAGTGTTTTGGCTCAGGTCCAAACTTTTCAATTGGTTTTGGTAGCAATTCAAATCTATCAGCGCAGTGTTTTTGCTCAGGTCCAAACTTGTCAATTGGTTTTGGTAGCAATGCAACTTTGTCAACGCAGTGTTCTTGCTTAAATCCAAGCTTGCCAATGAATTATTATCGCAATACAAACCTGTCAACGCAATGTTTTTGCTCAAATCCAAGCTTGCCAGTGGATTATTGCCGCAGTACAAAATTGTCAGAGCAGTGTTTTTGCTCAAATCCAAACTTATCAATGAATTCCCAAAACAAAGTAATTCCAGCAACGATATATTTTTGCTCACATCTAATTTTGCAAGCCCATTATAGCAACATGTTAATTTTTTTAGAGCAGTGCTTTTGCTCAAATCAAAGCTTGTCAATGAATTGTTGCCACAATCCAACTCTATCAAGTCGGAATTCTGGCCAGCGTCCAAGCTGGTTAGTTGGTTGTTTGTACAACGCAGATGAGTGATTGCGCCACTTAGGGTGATGGTATGCGTCCCAGAAGCAGCATAGTTATGCGTGCATGTTTTCAAACTGCTGGCTGACAAAGCATATGTTTCTTGTTTGTCACCCCAGTCTATCGTTGCCGTTCCACTGCCTTGCAACTGAAGAGACACGCTCGTTTTGGCTGTTTTCAGTGTTATCATTGCTTCTCCCCGGTTTTTTGCCGTTGTGTTGGTTTGGAGTGTTGGGTTCCATTTTTATGTTTCAAAATTTCTGAAATTGGCTTCATTCAGGAGGAGGAATCTGCAGCTTGTCGCACCTCTTGTCTTGGCATTCAGCGAACAAACACACATTTTTGTTGAGTTCGTTTTTTCCAAAGCAACGGCATATGGGCCCCCACGCACAATGCATCCGCCCCTCCCTCAAAGAGAAAACTCCGAGGGAGGGGCGCTTCTGAAAAATACAGAAAATATAGTCAAATAGAATGCACTTCGCGGACACGCTCCCACTCGTGGGCGTGCCCAACAACATCAACGCCTGCTGAGCGTTCGGCGACGAAGCTTGGCAAACAACACCAGTGCAAGCACAAAACCCAATCCGACGAGTGACGCGCTTCCTGCGGACACACAACCGGAGCTCGGCGCTTTCTTCACCTCCTCAGGCTGAGCAACTTCAGTGTTGTTTCCCGGCTCCTTCGGCTCCTCTTCGCCCGAGGTGAGCGTGGCCAAATGTTGCTTATAGGCGTTGCCTTCATCCGTCGGGGCATAGTCGTTGCCGGTATAGAGGGCATAGGGCGTGTTGTTTGCGTTGGACTGGTCCCACCAAGCCCACGGCAAATAGCCTATCCCAGCTGAATCGGCCCACACCATCGCCACGGTGAAATAGCCAACATCCCCAGGCTCATGGCCAAACTCCGTCATTATCACCGGCACGCCGGCAGCAACCGAGGCAATCTCATTGTTCCAACAGTTGGCGTTGGAGCAACCTTGCCCCTTGTAGTTGTGCCAGGAAGCAACCAGCTGCGCATCGTCTGGCTTGTGGGCCAACCACTGGGACAAGTCATTGGCATAATTCAACCCACTCAACAAAATCGGCTGCGTTGCACCCGCAGCTCGCACCGCCGCCACCAAATCCGCCATCCCCGTCACCGTGTAGGGTGGTTCGTTCGAGCAGGCACCTTCAATTCCGTTGGGCATCTCACAACCACCGTTTTTCCAACAATCCCAACTCAACGTGCGCTGCCCGCATGAGCATGGCTCGTTGAACAACTCAAACATCACCGACGGGTCATCCTTGTAGGCGCTTGCCACAGAGGACCAGAATGCCGCCGACTGCTCATCCGCCATGGGCCTTTGCCCACCTTCCGCCCGAGTGCCCTGCGGCGCCGTCCAATGCAGGTCCAAAATTACCACCATGCCAGCCGCGTGGGCTGCGTCTGTCCACAACTTCACTTGCGCGCGGTAGCTCGCCATCGTCCAACCGGCCGTTGGAGCACCGTCCTCGCCCAACCAACAATCCTGGTTCAACGGTATCCGCGCCACGTCCATGCCCCAACTGGCGGCCGTGCTCATGGAGGCAGGAGGCAAAGTGGCAACCCAACCCTGCACACATGAATATTCTAAGCCCGGCCAATTCGCGCCGTGCGGCGTCCACACTCTGCCCGTTCGAGCATCCACCAGGCGATTGCCCGACACCTTCGGTTGGACCGGTCCCGTTGCCGCCGTCCAAGCGGCTTTGGACTCAACGGGAATGCTCATGCTGAGCATCCATGCAACAACGAGCAAAGCGACTCGCCTCTGCCCAACAAACAAACTCAATGTATGCTTCGCTTCCATGGGAGTCCTTCCTTTTTGGCGCGCTGCCACCCTTCGTGCGTGCCACGTCTGCCCACACACAGCGGCGGAGTTTTCAAAAATACGCACAAAAATTCTCTGTTTGGGGCGAACAGACGCCCACTTCTTTGAGTTCGTTTTTTCACAAGTGCACTTCCAAAAAGCTTTATTTGGAAATGCGGCAAGCTTGCGCGCGGACCCCGCTTGGGGTGTCCGCAAACCGGGCGCGAAACAGGCGGTTGAAATGGGAAATATCGGAAAAACCAACCTGCATGGCGATGTCTAGGACGGAGCGCCCCCTCTGAGTGGCTGCTGTCAGCTCCGCAAATGCCTTTTGCAGGCGCATTTCATTCACCATGGCGGTATAGGAGTGGCCCGAAAATTTCATCAGGCGCTGCAAATAGCGCGCGGAAATTCCCTGCTCCTGCGCCACCTTCTCCACTGTGAGTTGCGGATCGCCAAAGTGCGCGGAAATGTAGTCAATGGCCATCCGAAGGCGTGCGTCCACAACAGCGTTGAGCTCGCTTTCACCCACGGCGCCACACCAGGAAACAGCCACGGCGACCAAGTCATAAATATGCCGCTGGCTGACTTCACGCAGCGCCGTCGAGACACCAAAAGCGTCGGTGGAAGCCAGCTTGCTTTTTTCCAACAAACGCACATAGGACTTCAACAAACCCAGCGCTTCGCATGGGGCGCCCAAACGCTGCATGGCCAAATTGTCGGGGCGCACACTGCGGCTCTCAAACTCCGCCCGAGGCACCATTATGCCAAGCCCACCAAAGCCATTTGGCGAGCCAAAACAACAGGGTTTGGCACCATCTATCAATATCGCCTCGCCCCGGCGAAGTTGAACCTGACGCCCGCCTTGCTCATAGTGAACGCCGCCTATTTCAGGGTTTGTGAGTTGGAAAGCATCCTCTTCGCCTTTAATGTGCTCAGAGGTGCGAACAAATGTGCCGGCACTAAAGCGACCATTCACCACGCCCGGCAAACCAAGGAGAAAATGGAACGATATGCTGAAGGGTATGGCGTTGAAGGGCTTGAAATCCACCTTCATCATACGGTGCATGTATTCTTCGCGCCATTGCTCGAACGAGTTACAACACAACATCTTCACGAATTCCCTCCTGCGTTGCCCTCCCCCTGTATGTCATGGTGTTCATATGAATTGCGACACGAAAATGCTGTTTTCAGACGCTCCTTCCCCGAGGCGAGTCTTGTGGCTTGGAGAAGGAACAAACAATGGCCTATGCTCAGAGGTTGTGGGCGAAATTGGGCGCCGTTGCGCTTCACTTCGTTCGCTATGCTCTGCTTCTGGGCGAAAGCTATATGTGCAGCGGCGTGCCTAAAGTCGCTTCGGCCGCCTCTTTCATAATTTCAGACAGCGTCGGGTGCGCATGCATGGTGCGCGCAATGTCCTCCGTGGTGCTCTCCAAACGCAGCGCCACGCAGGCCTCCGCCAACAACTCCGTCGCGTGCGGCCCCACCAAATGCACCCCCAATACCTCGTCATATTTCTTGTCCGCAACCACCTTCACCAAACCTATCCCCTGGTTGGAAATGCTGGCCTTCGTAATCGCCGAAAAGGGGAATGTGCCCACCTTCACCTCATGGCCCTTCTCCCTCGCCTTCTTCTCCGTCAGTCCCACCGAGGCAACCTCAGGAAAACAATAGGTGGCACTGGGTATCCTGTCATAGCGTATGGGCTCCGCCTTCCCGCCGGCCAGGTGCTCCACCGCAAGCAATCCCTGCGCAGAGGCCACATGCGCCAACATCGGCGTCGGACAAATGTCCCCAATGGCATAGAGGTTGGGTTCCACTGTGCGTTGGTAAATGTCCACTGGTATAAAACCCTTCGCGTCCAACTCTATGGCCGTGTTCTCCAACCCTATCCCAAATGTCAGGGGCGCCCGCCCTACTGCGGACAACAAATAGTCCGCCTCCCATGTCTTCTCCTCCTCTCCACGCTTGGCCACCACCTTCACACCACCCTCCTTCACCTCCACTCCCTCCAACGCAAACCCCAGGGCCAACTCCATCTTCTGCCTCAATAAATGCTTCTCCAACTCCTTCGCAATGTCCTCGTCTTCCATGGGCAATAGGTGCGGCATGTATTCCACCAACGTCACTTGCGCGCCCAGTCGGTTGAATATGGACGCAAACTCCGTCCCTACGGCACCACCTCCCAATACAATGAGGCTCTTGGGTAGCTGCGCCATCTGCAATATGGCGTCTGAGTTCAACACCCGACGCCCGTCCACCACCACATTCGGCAGAGAGCGCGGAATGGAGCCTGTCGCCAATATCATATGCTTGGCTTGCAATAGCTGCTTCGCCCCCTCCCTGGCCACCTCCACCTGGCCCTTCCCCAAAAGACGCCCGTGCCCCTCCAACACCTTCACCTTGTTCTTCTTCATGAGGTAGCCAATGCCCAACGCTCCCTTGTTCACCACTTTGGCTTTGTGCGCCTGGGCCGCTGCCCAATTAATGCGCGGCTTCTCCAACTCTATGCCAAATGTCCCCGCCTCGAGGACGTGCGTATAGAGTTCCGCTGTCCACAACAGGGACTTGGTGGGAATACACCCCCGGTGCAAACAAGTGCCCCCCAACTGGCTGTCCTTCTCCACAAGGGCCACCTTCAAACCCATCTGCCCTGCACGAATGGCCGCAACATAACCACCGGGGCCACTGCCAATAATGACTAAGTCGAATGTTTCAGCCATAGCACACCTCGAAGCATAAGCATTTCTCGGAGTGATAGCACCCTGGCGCTATAGCGCAAGCCCTGTGAGGCCATTGTGCCCAAAGAAGGTTGCTTTCACACCCTCAACCTTCTGGTGGGAGAATGGCTTTCATGCGTGCACTTATTTTCGGAGACGGAAATAACCCAATACGCGAGAGTTTCTTGGACGAAGCGCACCCTGGTGCTATAGCGCAAATTCTATGAGGCCGTGGAGGAGGGGCCGTGGCTCTCGCTCTTTCACCAGGAGAATGGTTTGTATGGATGTACTTATACTCGGAGGCGGAATCATCGGTTTGTCTATTGCCCATCGGCTTGCCCGTATGGGAAAATCCTGTACCCTCATCGACGCGGCCACCCCCGGACAAGAAGCCTCCGCCTCCTCCGGAGGAATGATAGCCCCCCAAATGGAAGCCCACCACCCAGGCCCCCTCTTGGAATTGGGACTTGCAAGCCGTAAACTCTGGCCCGAGTTTGCCGCCCAACTCCAACAAGACGCGCATATGCCCGTGGAGCTTCGGCGCTTCGGCTCTATCCGCGTGGCCTTGGAGCCAAACCAAGCTGAGGAGCTGAAACAAACCGCCCAGTGGCAAAAAAAACAGGGGCTCCCTCTTGAGTGGCTGGGTGTGCATGAAACTCTCGCCCTCGAGCCCGCCCTCTCCCCTCATATCCTCAACGCAATACACTTCCCCGAGGAGTTGCAGGTGGACCCCCCCGCCCTTATGCGCGCCCTCCTCGCCGCTACCCTTCAGGCCGGCGTCCATATCCAACGCAAAAAAGCTCAGGCACTTTTGGAATACCAAGGCCACACCGTGGGCGCACTCGTCGAAAATGAACGCATAGAGGCCAAACTCGTCGTCGTCGCTATGGGCGCGTGGAGCCCCCTCCTCCAGGGACTCCCCCTTCCTCCCCATGCCCTCTTCCCCTGCCGAGGACAAATGGTCGACGTTGCGCTTCCAAGGCCTTTGTTCCGCCACTTCATTATGGCCACCGGCGCCTATGCCATCCCCAGGACGGATGGACGGGTTACCCTCGGAAGTACCATGGAAAACGTGGGCTTTGACAAAAACAACACCCCCTCCGGCCTCCACCATATTTTGGGTATGGCACAAAACTATTGCCCCCAACTCGCCACGGCTAACTTCGTCCGCTGCTGGGCAGGCCTTCGCCCCGCCACTACGGACGACTTCCCCATCCTCTCCAAAACACCTCAAGGACTTATTTTGGCAACCGGACACTTTCGAAACGGCATCGCTTTGGCCCCCATAACCGCACAGCTGGTTGCAGAGCTCGTCTGCGGAAAAACACCTTCCTTTGACATAACACCTCTTTGCCACATACGCTTCGACAACACCCAAGCCTAAACCAATAACCATGGCCAGCCACAGTATACATCCCATGCAAAACATTTTGATTGTCGGCGACGACAGCGCCGTGTGCAAAATGCTCTCTGTTCTGCTGAAAGAAGAAGGCTACCACTGCACCGTTGCACAAAAAGCAGAAACCGCCTTGGAAATGCTGGCAACCACCCCCTTCACCCTCGTCATCTGCGACATTAAAATGCCTGGCAAAAATGGACCGTGGCTGCTCGAAAAAATTCAGGAATACCACGCCAATACCCCTGTCATTATGCTGACGGCCTCGGGCGAAACAAAATTGGCCATCGACTGCCTGCATACGGGCGCCTCGGACTACCTCCTAAAACCCCCCAAAATAACCGAGCTCGTTCGTGCCATTGAACGCGTTAAAGCCCAAAAAGGCGCCGAATTGGCCCAGGAGCGCTATCAGCGAAAACTGGAGGCGATGGTTGCCTCCCGTACCCGCGAATTGCAAATGGCTCTGAAAAATGTCAACCAAAGCTACCAAAACACACTCCTGGCCCTCGTTGCCGCCTTGGATGCCCGCGAACAGGAAACCTCTGAGCACTCCCTGCGCGTCGTCACTTATGCCCTGGCCATCGCACGACAATTAAAACTGAGCAGCAGAGAGCTTCAAATTATCGGCCGAGGCGCCTTGTTACATGACATCGGAAAAATCGGCGTCCCAGACGCTGTCTTGCTGAAACCAAGCGAGTTGACACCCGAAGAGTGGGAGCAAATGCGTCGCCACCCCCTCGTCGGTTACCAGATGATAAAGTCCATCCCCTTCCTCAGCGAAGCCGCAGAAATTGTCTTAAACCACCATGAGCACTATGACGGAACAGGCTACCCCAATGGACGCTCTGCTGAAGAAATTCCTGTCGGAGCTCGCATCTTCGCCATCGCCGACGCCTTGGACGCAATCACTCGCGACCGCCCCTACCGAAAGGGAACAAGCCTCCCCGCCGCCCTTAGGGAAATCGCCCACTACGCCTATAAACAGTTTGACCCCATCATCGTCGAAGCCTTCTTGTCTATTGGCGAAAACGAGTTGCTGCGCATTTGCACAGAAATCGGCAACAAACCCTTGTGGCATGAAGCCTTGACAGACCAGCTTGTGAGTGCTGATTTCCAATAAGGGTTATGGTTTTTGACACATACCATAGGGCTATGTCGGACTTGCGCCTTTCTCTGACCGATAGGTGCAACCTGCGCTGCTTCTATTGCATGCCTCGTGCGCATTATAGCTGGTTGGCAAAAACAGACGTGCTCTCTTTTGAGGAAATTTCTGCCCTCGTCTCCCTCTTCCTCTCGCTGGGCATTCGCAAACTGCGCCTCACAGGCGGAGAGCCTCTTGTGCGCAAAGGACTTGCAAAACTTGTCCACCTGCTGGCCCAAAAACCACAACTTGAAGACTTTGCCCTCACCACCAACGGCGTCGAGCTTGCCCCTCTGGCCCTGCCCCTCAAAGAAGCTGGCTTGCATCGACTCAACATCAGCCTGGACAGCTTGCAACCCAAACGCTTTGAGCAAATATCCAAACGCAACAGCCTCCACCAAGTCCTTCTGGGCATCGACGCCGCTACCCAAGCGGGCTTTCCCAAAAAATTGAAGCTGGACACCGTCGTCATCCGCGGCTTCAACGACGACGAGTTGCCCGCTTTGCTCCAATTCGCAAACGAGAGAAATGCTGAAATCCGCTTCATTGAATATATGGACGTCGCAGGTGCAGTGGACTGGTCTTCGGAGCAAGTGGTCTCACAACAAGAAATGCTGCAACGCATTGAAAACAACTTCGGCCCCACCCTCCCCCTGGAAGAAATACACACCGCCCCCGCCAAACGCTACCAACTCGCCAACGGCACCACCTTCGGCATCATCGCCTCCACCTCCTCCCCCTTTTGCGACAAATGTAACCGCGTACGCTTGAGCGCGGACGGTAAATTGTTTCCTTGCCTCTATGCCAACGAAGGCTTGGACTTGAAAAAAGAATTACGCACCAACAAAACATCCCCACAATTGCAACAACTCATCACCTCTTTCTGGAAACAACGCACAGAAAAAGGCGCAGCGCAGAGACTGCTGTCGAAAAACCGAAGAGCTTTCAAAACAGAAAAAGAGCTCCTTGAAAATCCTCACCTTGAAATGCATAAACGTGGGGGCTAAAGCCAATATTCTGTTTGAAGCTTTTTCGAGTCCAACATGCCCTCCTCCCCTATTCAAACCTCCCCTGAAGAGCAGTTGATTGAAGTTGCCCGCGCGAGTGTGGAGCTTCACTCCAAAGAAGAACTTTTGGAAAAATTGAAACGCTCCTTCTCTGAAAAAAAACCGCTGACAATTAAGGCAGGGTTTGATCCAAGCCGGCCTGACCTGCACCTGGGACATAGCTTGCTGCTCATGCGCATGCGCCGCTTTCAGCAGTTTGGCCATAAAGTCGTCTTCCTCATCGGTGACTTTACGGCGATGATTGGAGACCCTTCCGGGAAAAACTTGACGCGGCCAGCTTTGAGCCGCGACGAAGTCATGGCTAATGCGGAAACCTATAAACAACAGGTTTTCAAAATTTTGGACCCCCAAAAAACAGAAGTCCGCTTCAATTCAGAATGGTTGGACTCCCTCGGCACCGAAGGACTCGTGCGCCTGGCTTCGCATTATTCCGTCGCCAGAATGCTTGAACGCGATGACTTCAAACAACGTTTTCGCGAAGGCCGCACCATCGCCTTGCATGAATTCCTCTACCCTCTGCTTCAAGCCTATGACTCTGTGGCTTTGAAGGCCGATGTTGAATTGGGCTCTACGGACCAAATTTTTAACCTTCTCATGGGCCGCCACCTCATGCGTGACCATGGACTTGCCCCTCAAGTCGTTATGACTGGCCCCATCCTGGAAGGCACGGATGCACATGTGGAAGAGGGACAGCTTGTGGGCGACAAAATGTCCAAAAGTCTTGGAAATTATATTGGAATTGACGAGCCGCCTGAGCAAATTTTCGGAAAACTCATGTCCATTTCAGACGAGTTGATGTGGCGTTATTTCGAGTTGCTCTCCTCCAAAAGCTTTCAAGAGCTTTCTGCCCTCAAACAAACAACTCAGTCCGGAGAAAAAAACCCAAAAGACGCCAAAACAGAGCTGGCCTTTGAAATGACAAAACGCTTTCACGGCCAAGAAGCTGCACAAAAAGCGGCAGAAGACTTTGAGCGGCGTTTCTCCCGCAAAGAAATAGACGTCCAAAACTTTCCATACCGAGAGTTGCACCTTAACGGGGCCACCCAATGCTCTCTTTCTAAAATCCTCTCGCAAACACAACTGGCAGAGTCGGCTTCACAAGCACGTAGGCTTTTGGAGCAAGGCGGTGTACGCGTCAACCAAAACAAAGTCAGCGACACCAAAGCAGAATTGGAAGCGGGCGAATACCTCCTCCAAGTGGGTAAACTCAAAGGCCTCCGCCTTAAATTGCTGCCCTAGGGGCTGTCCCTAGTCCTGCACATATCCAGCCGCGCGGAAGTAGTTTTGGCATTCGTTGAAAGAAACCGTATCGACAAGTCTACCGGTTTCATTCCAAAGTGCGTCGACTGTGCGCATAGCAGCCTTTCTGAGCATTGCCTTGAGTTTTGAAAGCAACTTTTTAAGTCCGGCGAATAGGGAGGCAAATAGCGGATGGTTGCACCGGCTGCCTCAATGGCCTCCTTCTCGCCTGCTGCTTTATGGTTTGAGAGGTTGTCGGCCTTCCAGTGCCCGTGAGGTGAATAAGTGCGCATATAAAGCCTCCATCGCCATGCGCTCTCCTTATTATGTAAATCAAAACAACTCTAAGGCTCGCGTGTATGCTCCCTCTCCCCAAAAACAATCCCCTCTAAAACCAAACCATGAGGAGGCGCCGTTGGGCCCGCTGCACAGCGGTTCCTCTGTACAAGCGCCTGCGCTATCCACTCCGGCGGACGACGGCCCTTGCCAACCTCCACGAGACTTCCCACCATACTCCGTACCATGTGCTTCAAAAATGCCGTCCCTTTGAAAGTACATATAATTTCACCCCCACTCTCTCCCTCTATGCAGGAAACATCCAACCTGCGAACGGCATGGCGCGCCGTACAGTCCGAGGCACGAAAAGACGAAAAATCATGGCTGCCCAACAAAAACGCGGCCCCCTCCTGCATCGCCTCCACATTCAACGGCTTGAAAATTTGCCAGTGGGTGAGACGTCGCAAAGGAGAACGACAGGGACGGTTGGAAATATAATAGGCGTAGTGTTTGCTCTTGGACATGTGGCGGGGGTGAAAGTCGTCAGCCACAATACAAGCCTCCACAACGGCAATGTCTCGAGGCAATCGCGCATTCACACCTTTCATGAAAGCACGAAGGGGCAATTCCCTCGTTGTATCAAACACTGCCACTTGCCTCCGGGCGTGTACACCCGCATCCGTCCTCCCCGCCACCCAAAGCAACACCGGCGCCCCCAACAGCTCCCTCAGCGCCGTTTGCACACAGGTTTGAATGCTGAGCCCGCTGGCTTGCTTCTGCCAACCAACATAATTCGTTCCTTCATATTCCAGGTATAGTTGGATGCGTGCCATGCGTCAGCGGTATTTTGCCCAATCCTCGACAATCCGTTTGGCCAATTCTGAAATGTCCATCCCATGCAGCTTCGCCACTTTCTCCACCTTCGCAAATACATCCGCCGAAAGTACAAAATAAATAGAAGAGCCCTCTTCTTCAAAAGAAACAAATGGCCAGGCTTCTATTTCTCCCGTCGTCATGCGGTTTTCCGGCACCTTGAGAGCAGCCACCTGAGCAGAGGTGTTTGCCTTCAACTCATCGTCAAACAACTGTTTGAGAAAATTCGCCAAATGCGTGTTGCTGGGGTTGAATTCGTGGCGGGAGAGGAAGGTGTTGATGGCGGACTGCATCTCCCATGCACTTTGGTAACGGTTTTCACGGTTCTTCTCCAGGGCCTTCATCAATATCTCTTCAGCACCCTGAGGAATGTCGGACATGAAATAGGAGGGAGAATAAATTTTGCCGTCAATAATGGAGCGCACAACGGCAGCCTCGGAATCCCCCGTAAACAACTTAAACCCAGTCAAACATTCATAGAGTACAACCCCTAGCGAAAAAATGTCATTGCGGCCATCCAAAGTATAGCCGCAACACTGCTCTGGGCTCATGTAGCTGAGCTTGCCTTTCACCTCGCCAACATCCGTTTGAATAATTTGGTTGGAAGCCTTGGCAATTCCAAAGTCAAGAATCTTCACCGTCCCGTCAAAAGACACAAAAATGTTTTCCGGTGTAACGTCTCTGTGCACAATGTTCAAATGCACACCCTGGGCATCCGTCTTCTGGTGCGCATAATAGAGGCCTTCGCAGACGGAGCTGGCAATTTTGAGCGCATATTCCAACGGAAAACCAATCCCCCTGGCTTGCGCCTTGGCGATGATTTTTCGCATGTCGCGACCGGAAATATATTCCATCGCAATGTAGTAGGAGTCGTTGATTTTTCCCAAATCATAAATTTGGACAATGTTGGGGTGCGTCAACTGCGCCGCCAACCTCGCCTCATTTAAAAACATGCGTACAAAATTGGACTGGGAGGAAAGGTGAGGGCGAATTCGCTTGATGACAACCGTCTTCTCAAACCCTTCAAGCCCCTCTTGGCGCGCAAGGAATATTTCTGCCATTCCACCTACGGCAAGTTTATCGAGTAGAGTATATTTTCCAAACCCAACAGACATGTTGTCCCACCTAAACCATACATTCTATTGACAAAACTTTGACAAACCCAGAGAGAATTTGCAGCACGCAGCCTAGTGAACCGACGGCCAAACGCAGCACAAATTCCTATCACCATAGCTGCTGTTAATGCGAGAAACAGAAGGCCAAAACTTTTTGCCCGCAACAAAAGCCATTGGAAAAACAGCACGTTGGCGTGAATAGGGGTGCGTCCACGGCTCCTCGGTGAGCGCCAAAGCCGTGTGCGGAGCCCCCTTCAACAAATTGTCGTCCCGCGGTTGCTTGCCCTCCTCTATCTCCCGAATCTCCCTTCGAATCTCTATCAACGCCTCACAAAACCTGTCCAACTCCTCCTTGGACTCGCTCTCTGTCGGCTCCACCATCAACGTCCCCGCAACAGGAAAGGACACCGTTGGAGCATGAAAGCCATAGTCCATGAGACGCTTGGCAACATCCTCCACCTCAATACCTATGGACTTGAAACCGCGTAAGTCCAAAATACACTCGTGCGCTACCCAACCGCGTGCACCAACGAATACCACGGGGAAATGCTCACATAAACGCTTGGCAATATAGTTGGCATTCACAATGGCCACCTTCGTCGCCTGCGTCAAACCCTCCACCCCCATCAACTTTATGTAGCTCCACGGAATGAGCAGAATGCTGGCACTCCCAAAGGGGGCGGAGGCTATGGGGCCCAGGCTGCCCTTCGCACCACTGCCTTCCACTCTGCTGTCGCCACCCTCCCCTGCACCTTCCAACAACGGGTGCTTCGGCAAAAACGGAGTGAGGTGCGGCGCTACACAAATGGGGCCCGCCCCTGGCCCACCCCCCCCGTGAGGTATGGCAAAAGTTTTGTGCAAGTTGAGGTGGCAAACATCCGCGCCCAACTCGGCAGGACGACAAATGCCTACCAAGGCATTCATGTTCGCCCCGTCCATGTATACTTGTGCGCCTGCTGCGTGTACCCGTTCGCATATTTCAACAATATGGTCGTCAAATACGCCATAGGTGGAGGGGTAGGTCAGCATCAACGCTGCTATGCGGCCGGCATGCATGTTGAGTTTTTGCTGCAAGTCTTCAACGTCAATGTTTCCCTTCTCGTCGCAACGCACAACACTCGTCTGGAAACCCGCCATTGTCGCAGAGGCCGGGTTGGTTCCATGCGCGGACTCGGGAATGAGACAAATGTCGCGTTGCTGCTGGTGGTTTTCCTCCAGGTATTGGCGAATCACCATCAACCCCGCAAACTCCCCCTGCGCGCCTGAGTTGGGCATGAAGGATATGCCGGCAAACCCCGTTATGTCCTTCAACGCTTCGGACAACGCCTCCAAAAGCCGCGCATAACCTTGCCACTGCTCTCTTGGCGCGAAGGGGTGAATGTTTGCAAAAGCAGCCCAACTCAATGGCTCCATCTGGCTGGTTGCCGTCAACTTCATGGTGCATGAGCCCAAAGGAATCATCGCATCCGCCAAGGACAAGTCTCTGGTTTCCAGAGAATGTATGTAACGGAGCATTTGCGTTTCGCTGCGGCAACAGTTGAAAACAGGGTGCGTCAAAAACGGTGTCTGCCGCCTCAACGCTTCAGGTAAATAGGTTGACGGCGACTGAAACAAAGTGTCGCCCCCACCCACCCCACCGGCCCCTGCTGCAAAAATCCCCAAAACCTGCAAAACCTCCGCGCGTGTCGTCAACTCGTCCAGGGAAATTCCAATGCCCCGCGGCCCAATACGGCGAAAACAAATTTGCTGGGCTTGCGCCCGCTGCACTATAGCTTTCGCCTGCTCGTCGCTGTCACAACATACATGCAAAGTGTCAAAGAAAAAAGCGTGCTTCAAACCAAACCCCAAACGCACAAGCCCATCGGCCAAAGCCGAAGCCAATGTGTGAATGCGCTTGGCAATGGCCTTGAGTCCTTCAGGGCCATGGTAGACGGCATACATGCTGGCCATGACGGCCAACAACACTTGAGAGGTGCAAATGTTGCTGGTCGCTTTCTCGCGACGTATGTGTTGCTCCCGCGTCTGCAGGGCCATGCGCAAGGCCGGCTTGCCGTGGGCGTCTATGGAGTGCCCTATGAGGCGGCCAGGCATGTGCCTCACATGGCTTTGCCTGGTTGCAAAAAACGCAGCGTGCGGCCCACCCAAACCCATGGGTATGCCTAGGCGCTGGGAGGAGCCTATCACCACATCCGCCCCCCACTCCCCAGGGGGAGTTAGTAGGCATAACGCCAACAAGTCCGAGGCTATCGCAAGCTTTATGCCCTGCTCCCGCAAAGCAGCCGAAAAGGCGCGCATGTCTATGACGGCGCCATCCGTTGCGGGGTATTGTGTCAACAGTCCAAAAAAACCTTCCCCCAGGGGAGCTGAAAACTCGTCCCCTATCACCACCTCTATCCCTAAGGGTTTTGCACGCGTCTGTAGTACGGCAAGGGTTTGAGGGTGACATTTTTCACTTGCAAAAAAACGCCTCGCCTCACTTTTGGACACAGCTTTCAACATGGCCATCGCTTCGGCTGCTGCCGTGCCCTCATCCAAAAGAGAGGCATTGGCCACCTCCATGCCCGTCAAATCCACCACCATCGTCTGAAAATTCATGAGGGCTTCAAGACGGCCTTGGGCCAACTCCGCTTGGTAGGGCGTATAGTGGGTATACCAACATGGGTTTTCAAAAATGTTGCGCGCAATTATCCGTGGGCAATATGTCCCATAGTAGCCCATGCCAATGAGGGAGCGGCAAACTTGGTTTTGTGCCGCCATTTGAGACAACTCCTGCAACAACTCCACCTCTGTTTTCGGCGCCCCCCCAAGCCATGGGCTTTGCAACCGCAGCCCCAAGGGGACAACCTCCTCCATCAACTGCTCCAGAGAATTCACCCCCAACACTTCCAACATCTCTTGCAGTTGCTGCGGGGAAGGGCCTATGTGTCGCTCTTGAAAAAAACCTTGCATATCAACCCTCTCACCTCATTTGGGGGAGTGGAGAAAATTTTCATAGGCGCCAGCATCCATCAACGCCTCCAATTCATCCGGCCGGCTCATCTCTATCTCTATCATCCAACCTTGCTCATAGGGCTCTGTGTTGACAAGTTGAGGGTTGGCAACAAGCGCTTCATTCACCCTCAACACCTTGCCGCTGACAGGCGCAAACAACTCGCTGACGGCTTTCGTGGACTCCACAACGCCAAAAGCTTTGCCCGCCACAACCCAACTGCCAAGCTTGGGCAACTCTACATAAACAACGTCTCCGAGGGTGTCTTGCGCATGGAAAGAAATGCCTACAACAGCAAGCTTGCCGTCGGCGCGTACCCATTCGTGCTCCTGGGTATATTTGAGGTTGTCGCGAATTTGCTGAGCCATCTTTATGCACCTTTCTGCAAAAATGGGGTTTTTATAATTTGAGCTTTTGCCTTGCGCTCACGAATTTCAACATCCAGCACAGTTCCGTCCTCAGCGCAAACAGTGTCTATATAGGCCATGCCTATGGCACGCTTCACTGTCGGGCCAAAGTTTCCGCTGGTGACGGCGCCAACCTGCTTGCCCCCATGGAAAACAGCATAGCCCGTCCGCGGAATCCCCGGCTCCAACATGACAAAACCTACCCATAGCTTCTCCAACCCCCTCTCCCTCTGCTTCTCCAATGCGGCTTTCCCTATAAAAGTTTCCTTCTTCATTTTTACTATCCAATTCAGTTTCGCTTCAAAAGGCGTGTGGGCTTCATCAATGTCTTGCCCGTGGAGCGGGTATTTCATCTCCAAACGCAGAGAATCCCTCGCCCCCAGGCCACAGGGTATGAGTCCCCAGGGCTTGCCCGCCTCCAACAGGGCCCACCACAAAGCCTCCGTCTTCGGCGCTGCACAATAAAGCTCAAACCCGTCTTCGCCTGTATAGCCTGTGCGTGAAAGCGTGCAGGGAATGCCTGCGAGTTCGCCTTGGGCAAAATGGTAGCGCTTCAGTTGCCCGGCCGTTTGCCCTGAGGACAACTTGCTCGTTACACTCAATATTTCAACCGCTTTGGGCCCCTGCAAAGCCAACATGCCCGTCTGCGCACTCTGGTTCTCCGCCTCCAGGCCAAAACCCGCAGTGTGCTCCAAAACCCATGCCCAGTCCTTTGCTATGTTCCCCGCGTTGACGCATAAAACAACGCGCTGCTCGCTATGGCGGTAGACAATAACGTCATCTACAAAACCACCTGCCTCATTCAACAGCCCGGCATACATGGCCTGCCCGTCGACACACTGGGAAACGTCATTGCAAACCAAGTGGTTGACGGCTTCTATGGCCCTCTTCCCGCGGAGCTCAAACTCGCCCATGTGCGAGGCGTCAAACAACCCTGCGGCTTCACGGACGGCCGTGTGTTCTTTCAGAGAGGAAGTGTATTGTATGGGCATCGTCCAGCCGGAATAGTCCACCAGTTTGGCTCCCATTTGTCGGTGTATTTCAAATAAAGGCGTCTTTTCAGGCATTGTGGCTCCAATACGCGCTATACAAAGCGGCGCCGAATATAACGCGAGCGCATAGAGGCGCAAGCAGAACTCACAGGAGTGTTCATGCAGGTCTCCAAACTTCTTCTGGCCAAGGGCCCCCTCTTCTCCTTTGAGTTCTTCCCACCCAAAACACCCGCCGCGGAGCTTGACTTTGGGAAAGCTGTTGAAGACGTTGCTACTTTGGAGCCCGCTTTTGTCTCTGTCACCTATGGGGCAGCCGGAAGCTCTCGTGCGTCCAGCTTGTCCTGCCTGGAGTACCTTCGAAGGAAAACACGTTTGGAAATATGCGCGCACCTCGCCCTCGCCAACCACTCCCAAACAGAGCTCCTGGCTTTGGTTGACAGCATGGCCCAACTCGGTATTGAGAATATTCTCGCCCTGCGCGGAGACGCCGTCAAAACCTCTCACGACGGACTTCGTTTTGCCGCGGACCTCATCCACCTTCTCCGGAAACACCACCCCCACCTCTGTATTGGGGCCGCTTGCTACCCTGAAATACACCCCGAAGCCCCCAATGCCGAAGAAGACTTGCTCCACCTCAAACATAAGGTGGAAGCAGGGGCTGACTTTCTGGTTTCACAACTCTTTTTTGACAACCGACGCTTCTTCGCCTTTGCTCAACGGGCACGAGAGGCGGGCATTGGGGTGCCTATCGTCCCGGGGGTTTTGCCGGTGACGCGTTTGGAGCAGGCTCAGCGTATTGCCAAGCTGTGCAGCGCACAACCCCACCCCCCCCTCTTCCTCCGCCTGGAGGCCCTCAAAGACAACCCCTCTGAAATAGAAGCCCTCGGCATCGCCTTCGCCACTGCCCAATGCGCGGAGTTGCTCGCCTATGGGACTCCAGGTATCCACTTTTATACACTCAACCGCTCCTCCGCCACCCGTACCATCGTCAAAGCCCTGCGCGCAGTGCAACATTTGCCGTTTTGAGTTGTTAGACTCTTTTGGCTTTCTCCAAATTTCTCAAAACTCCAGGGTGGTGGAGGACTGCTTTTTGTAAAATTCTGCCCAAGCTTGCTTTGGGTTCGAATTCCAGTAAGTCCAGCAAATGCAAGGTGTTTTTCGATAGCTCATAGGGTTCTTTTTGCCCTTCGGGCGGGGCTTTATTTAACTGAGAATGTTTTTTTTGGGCCTGCGGCCCGGCTTTTTTCGCCCTCCGGGCGTTGTTTTTTCCTGGGCCTGCGGCCCGGCCCGCAGGCCCAAAAAAAACATTCTCAGTTAGGGGTTTTCTCCTTCGCGCATTTCCACACTGTCCCCGGGGACAATTTCACGCAGGGCCACTGTCAGCAGGCAGGCGCTGGCGTTGGGCCGCAAATCCACCACCGTACATGTGGCAACGGCATGGCGTGGCAGGCCTTTGTGTGCCACGGTGGGCTCCAACACCGTCTCCAGGCTTAGGCCGTCCTGCTGACGCATAATGTGGAAGCGGTTGCCAAGCTGCACACCGTCCTCTGTACCTTTGTCGACAAAAATGAGGGACTGCCCCCCCGCCATGCTGGCTTGCAAAGGCTCCACCGCCACCACCCACCCCTCCATGGCCTTCTCGTTTTTGCGCGTATATATGGGGCGTAGGTGGCTCTCCCCTGGAGGCCCCAGCATGTCCCCACGCAAAACCTCCGCCGTGGCCCTTACTATTTGCGCCATACCGTTGGAGCCCTCCCTGGAGTAGAGGCGCGCCGCCCCCACCACCTGCGTCATATGCCCCACCACCTTGCGCGTCTTCGGGTGCTTTATGCTGCCGTGGCTCCTCAAAATGAGAAAGGTGTCTCCCGGCTGCGCAAGGCTGTCTTCCTTTATTTTGAGGTGTACCTCATCCATGGGGGACAGCATTTCAGACTGCGTCATGGAGCTTTCTATGGTGGCCCAGCCATTGGGGGGCCCGGGCATCAGCAAAGCGTGTACGGCCACCATAATGGGAGAGGAGGTGGGTTTGGGTACCCACTTGGGCAAAAAGGCAGGGGGGGGGGCCGCTGGCTCAAAAACGGGGCTGGCGGCGCCGAGGTGGACGAGCTCCCCAGGATAAATCCAATGGGGGTTTTCAATGTGTTTGTTGCCAGCCCACAACAGGGGCCAGTGCTCCGAGCCCCCCAAATAAACTTGGGCCAAATTCCACAAAGTATCCCCCTCCACCACCTTATGCGTATGGGTTGAAGAAGCGAAAGGGGCCATGGTGTCCTGGGGATAATAAGCTGGGGTGGGCCCAGGGGCCTTTGAGGCGTCAGCGTCAGCAGACGCCTGTTCTTCCTGTTTTTCCGTGGGGGGGGGGCGGATGGACCAGGGGAAGGGGGGGGG
>Ga0209755_10002279_pt1 | contig 26737 bp, 27 predicted proteins | sample TergutCo191P1_FD_187301 | JGI IMG/M metagenome (GOLD analysis project Ga0209755, IMG submission 187301) | Cornitermes sp. P1 segment gut microbial communities from Petit-Saut dam, French Guiana - Co191P1 (SPAdes) (version 2) | ecosystem: Host-associated > Arthropoda: Insects > Digestive system...
TTGATTCGCAAGTACGGCTACAGACCCGCTAAAGAAATACTTGCAAAGGTTTCAACAGACTCAGAGCTTCAAGGAAACTTAAGCGCGGCAGCTCATTTAATACATGGATCGAGTGAAAACCGCTTCACGATACGGTATTGCCCTGGCGGGAAGGTATCACGCAAAGAGATAGAGTCTGTCGGCTTTGAATGGGGGGATTTAAACGAAGCAAAGGAAAAGTATCAATTTGAAAGTTTAATTTCAGGCTGGAATAACGTCAATGGGGAACGTATTTTTTATGTCCCCAACCCCGCATTAGGCTTATGGGCGCAGAAGACAAGGTTCTAATTAGTCTCGGACAGCCCCTATTAAACCCCTCGGTACGAATAAAAACAACTATATTTTTTTTCAATTTATCTTTTAAAATTCCGATATTAATAAAATGAAACAATTAATTAATGTCTTTTCTATTATAATATCAATTATAATATTATGTAATTGTACAGGTTCGCCTTCTTCAAAAACAGAAGCTGCACAAATTGAGGAAACACAGGTGGAAGATAAAGAACTTTCAGTTTTCATTCATGGAACGGGGGAAACGCTGCCTGTTACATCCTTTGGCGAAATTTGGGGTTATGTGATTGCCGGCGAAGAAGCGGCTCTTACTCCAAACCTGCCGATTACCGATGTCGGCTACTTCGGCGCGGAAGTTGATTCTTACGGCAGCCTTGCAAATGTCCCGCGCCGTCAAAATCTTTCATCTTTTAAAGGAAGGGTGCATCTTGTCGTAACCTGCGGCAGTAACGCGCTTACCTATTTTACCCTTTTACCCGGCAGCTCCCAGAGAGCGAAGTTGATAACTGATTTAATAGCTGCGACAAGAAGTTTTGACGGGCTAAATGTTGATTTTGAAAATATCCCTGCAAGGTCTATAGATGCGTATTTTTCATTCCTGCGCGAATTAAAAGCAGGTTTACCGGATAAAATATTTTCTGTCGCTCTTTACGGGCGCACAAGAGCGACTCCGAATGAAATCTACGATTATGAAAAAATCGCCGCTATAGCGGACAAGATTTTTGTAATGGCTTATGATGAACATTGGAGTACGTCCAAACCCGGCCCTGTTTCAACTCTAAGGTGGTGCAGAAATGTAGCCGAATACGCTATGCGTGTTGTAGGGCCAGAAAAACTTGTTATGGGTATTCCTTTTTACGGACGCGCATGGGTTGAGCAAAACCATCACCGCGCTTATGTTTATGCGGGAATAGAAAGACTGATAAGAACTCATGATGTTAAAGAAATTAAACGAGAAAATTCTACCCCTACTTTTGATTATATCGCGCAAGTTCCCGTCAAAGTTTATTATGAGGATGAATACTCTATCTCTGCGCGTTTTGTAATGTACAAGTCAATGAATGTTAAAGCGATAGGTTTCTGGAGGATAGGACAGGAAACCCAGAAAATTTGGGATATACTTAAACTGGAATGAAATTATATAATCCGCAGATTTTTTAAAACGTAAATCTGCGGACTCTCTTAACTGCGCTCACGTCATGATTTTATAAACATCAGCTCTCTTATAATATGTTGTTTTGCAATCCCTTTTTCTTCAAACCTTGTTTTCGGCCTCCAGCCTTGCGAAGGGGCGAAGCCTTCAAATTCATTGTAAAGATTTGCAGTTAAGGTTAGTTCTTCCATGGCGTGTAAGGCATAATCCTCCCAATCCGTTACCATGTAGATATATCCGTCTTTATTTAAACAATCGGCGAGAGTTTCTGTAAAGGGGCGCTGAACAAGACGGCGTTTTCTGTGGCGTTTTTTAGGCCAGGGGTCGGGAAAAAAAATGTGGACTGCTTCCAGAGAGCCGCTCTTTATCATTTTTGAAACTGCAAGGACTGCATCATATTCTATTATTCTTACATTTGTTAATGAGTGATTGTGAAGCTCCTGTAAAAGCCGTCCGATACCGGGGCGGTGGACTTCTATACCTATATAATTTTTATCTTGATTTGCTTTTGCAATTTCAAGTGTAGCAATTCCTGAACCGAAACCTATTTCTATCGTTACATTGTTTAAATTATCGAATATTTTTTTAAAATCAATTTGTTCTTCACAGAAGGGAATTAAATATTTTTCACCGTATTTATGAAACGCTCTTTTCTGAGCGTCTGTAAACCGCCCAAGCCTTCTTGCATAACTTTTATGCGTCATAATAATTTTTACTGATTGATAGAAATTGCGTTTGTAAAAGCGCTGCAAAAATTACTTTCATCTTCCGCCCATAAAGCGACAGTTGTAATTGCTTGCGGTAATTTTAATTCGGAAATACTTCCCGACAATGAATTTAAAACAATTGTTGATGAATAATTACCTGTTTTGTCGTAACAAACCAAACGGTTTAAAGGCCATTCTGAAATTACTGTATAAAGGCCGCTTGATATTTCAATTTCCGGGAAAGGAAAACGTATATTGCCGTCATAAGTAAAACTACGCTCCGAACTTTCACCGCCTTTGTTTACAAGTACAGCTCTAAATACTCCTTTTGGCAATTCTCCTTCTCTTATTGAAAGGCTTCTTGTCCCTATCCAGTCCCTTCCTTCATGATTATAAGTTATCCAATCATCGCTTTTTATCATCCAGCGTAATTGTTCCCTGTCATGGTAAAGGTATAATTCGTCAAGGTTTTCAATCCCGTCATCATCTTCAGGGATAATAAAAAATGAAAAATGCGGTACAGGATCGGGGTTCCCCTGATATAAAACCAATTGAATAAAACCGAAGGTTATTTTCGGTTTTGTTCTGGAACAAGAAATTGATAAGATTAAAATTAAAGATATACTAAAAAAAAGAAAAATAAAATTGGAAATATTTTTTTTATTTCTCATGATCAATCCTTTTGTGCAAACTTCGTTTGTGCAAACTCTGTTTGTGTAATAAAAATTATTTCGTTATCTTTATTTCATCAAACCATAAAGTATTTGTCAAGTCAGAGTATTCGGCGACAATTTGAAGCAGGTTTACTGAAGCCCAGTTAAATTCGCCTTTTGGAGGTTTCCATTCCTGAGACTTACTTATCCATGCGCCGTGTTCATTCATACTGCTAAGAGGTACACGTATTGTACGCCATTGCCCATTTGCAGGAAGATTTGTTTCGTTTATCGTATAACGCATACGCCAGGGAACAGAAGTTTCATTATCACTGTTTACAAAACGAATATCAAAATTAGCAGAATGATTGGTTCTTACGCGGAATTCTAAAAAATATCCGTTGTTTAAAAGATATGTAAGATTCATATTTGACGGAAAAAATTCAAAATTAATCACATTGTATTGCGGGATATTCCCCCACCTTATTGCAAATTCCCCTTGAGCGGAATTAGTTTCATACAAAGAAAAATCAACTGTTTCACCCCAATGGCTTACAGTTACAAATTGATGGTTAGGATAATCATCATAAATTATAAAACCGCTGTCTATTATTTGATCAACGCGTTCTGATTGTACAGGAGGCGTAAAACCTAAGGCGTTTACAACCTTTACATTAAGATCATGATTAAAACTGCCGCCTCTGTCTGTAACAAAAAGCCCGAAGCCTCCGAAATAATCCCAACTGGTTCGTGAAATATTGCGCCTATCCAATGCCGCTGTAACAACCTCGTACCATCTTACACGGTCGTCATTGAGGCAGTTGGGGATATATACACCGAACTCCCCGCAAAAAATAGGAACATCTCTTTCCCTTGCAAACTTCACCGCCCTGTCTAAAGGAGTAAATAAATTTTTTGCAGAAACAGCGTTTATGTAATTTCTAAGCCCGCCTTCTATCCAAGTGCCTGTTAAACTAGAAGGGGTTCTTGGCATTCTTTTGCTGTCGTAAGGGAAAGGGACTCCCCTTAAATCCGCCATAGAAGGCTCTCCCCAGTTCGCGCCCTGATGCGTAAAAATATGAGGATCGTAAAAGTGAAAAGTATAAATTAAATTTGCATCTGTATATTTTGGAATTGCAGATAATTTCCCTATCGAATTATAATCAGTGCCGCCGACTATTATCGCATGTCTTTGATCGATACGGCGTATCGCTTCAATCGCCTTCCCTTGAATTTCCCCCCAGAGCGCGTCTGCAATACCGTGAGGCTCATTTAATATTTCATAAATAATATAATCGCTTCTGTCTTTGTAACGTCTTGCAATTTGTTCCCAAACAGGAATTAAAATTTTATCAATATCTTTGCTTGTCGCCTGTACCGGATCAAAGGAATGATTGTCAATAATTAAATAAAGCGAGTATTTTTCCGCCCAATTAACCGCTTTGTCAAGAAATTGCAGCATAAGCGGCTCAAGAATATAATCCGGCGCTCCTTTTGTCATGCTGTGCATTTTTATTGGAAGCCGTATAACATCAGCGCCCAGGCTTTTTACATTTTCAAAATCCTGTTCTACATATTTAGTAAAGGGAATTGAACCTGCGGAAAATGATTCAAACCATCCTGAAAAATTAACGCCTTTAGAAAAAGGGGCGGATTTAGGGGAGGTATCCGTATTACCGGATTCATAATACTCATCCATATTTATTATTTTATTTGTATCATTAGTTAATTCTGTTGAATTGCAGTTTACAAACATTATTACAATAATTATATATAATAAAGTTTTTATTTTCATATTTTAAACCCCATAGCGCTGACGATTTCTTTATTTAAATCTTGAGGGAACTCTGCTCTGCTCTGATAAAAACCCTGCGGATTTTTATTTTGATTAAATAAACCGAAACCTCCGAAATAATCCCAACATGCCCAGGAAATATTAAGTTTTTCCAATTCACCGCATACAAACTTATACCATTTTACGCGATCTTCCTGCGGGCTTTGAATCATAAATACGCCGAACTCGCCGCAGAATATGGGAACATTTCTCTTTAGAGAAAAATCCGACGCTCTTTTTAAAGTTGCAGATAACTTAGACAATTGCGAATCGTTTTCATAATTTAATATACACGCTTCAACCCATGTACCTTTAAATGTTTCATGAATTTCATGCTTATAATTTTTTTCAGCAGGAAAGGGTAAGCCTGCAAGAGGTGTAAGGGAAGGTTTATTCCATGTCGCCCCCTGGTGAGTGAAAATATGAGGATCATAAAAGTGAAAAGTATAGATTAAATTATCATCTTTATAAGAAGTAACATTCAGCATTTTTTCTATTGAATTAAAATTTGTACCGCCTACAATAATCAATCTATTTTCATCTATCTTGCGGATAGCTTTTAACACATCGCCTTGAATTTCATTCCATCGCTCATCATCGATACCGTGCGGTTCGTTTAACACTTCGTAAATACAATAAGCGCTTCTTTTTTTAAAATGGCGCGCTATTTGTTCCCAAACAGGAATTAATATTTTATCGATGTTTACATCTGTCGGATCAATAGGGTGAAAAGAATGATTGTCAAGGATTAAATAAATCTGATGCTTTTCTGCCCAATCCATCGCTGTATCAAGGTATTTAATTAATCCGCTTTCTAATTCAGTTTTTCCGTTTACAAAAAAATTGTGAAAAGCTATCGGAAGACGGATTACATCTGCCCCTAAACTTTTAACATTGATAAAATCCTGCTCATTAAATCTGTTAAATTCTATCTCTTTGAAAAACCGCGATTCAAACCATTTTGAAAAATTGACACCGCGGTTAAAAGGCGGTTTTTTATTCATAAAATATTATATATGGAATTAAACCGATTATCAAGCATTTCAACTTATTAAGCATTTAATCAGAGCGGCATTTAAATAATCTGTTTATTTTCGTAAAATAAGGGCTTGCCGTACCTCTATTGACATTATTTCTAAAAAACCCCATTGTTCACTATAGACTTTTGGACGGCGTTGTTAAAAGGAGGCTGGAAGGAAAATATTGATTGGAAGCAATGTTGTCATCGACGGGATTTCTAAATCCTTTGGTGATTTCGAAGCGCTCAAAAATGTGAGCTTAGAAATTAAAAAAGGGGAGTTTTTCTCCTTATTGGGACCGTCCGGGTGCGGTAAAACCACCTTGTTACGGATTATTGCCGGTTTTGAACACCCTGATAAGGGAACTCTCACTTTGGATGGAGACAATGTGCTTACATTGCCCCCGAACAAGCGTCCGACCAATACAGTGTTCCAAAATTACGCGCTTTTCCCCCATCTTTCAGTTTATGAAAATGTAGCTTTTTCCCCCCGGTTAAAAAGAGCTTCCCCTTCTGAAATTAAAAATAAAGTAGAACAATATCTCCAACTGGTGCGCCTTGAAGGTCATGCCGATAAAAAACCAAACCAGCTTTCAGGAGGCATGAAACAGCGTGTTGCCATCGCGCGCGCATTAATTAACGAGCCGCGTGTGCTTCTGCTTGACGAGCCGCTTTCAGCCCTTGATGCAAAATTGCGCCAGCATATGTTGATAGAACTTGACCGTATCCATGATGAAATAGGAATCACCTTTATTTATGTTACGCACGATCAGCAGGAAGCGCTTTCTGTTTCTGACAGAATCGCGATTATGAATCAAGGGGAGGTTTTGCAAATAGACACGCCTCATGAAATATACGAAAGCCCTGCAACAAATTTTGTCGCAAAATTTATAGGCGAGACCAATCTTTTTGACGGTGTAATTAAAAGCGTGGAAAAAATAAAACTGCAAGACTTTGATAATATAACAGAGTATATGGCTGAAGTTGAAATCCCGGAACTTGGAATAATTAAAGTAACAGATGTTGATGAAATTAAAGTCGGGCAAAAGGTAAGTTTTACAATAAGGCCTGAAAAAATTGTAATCACGACAGAAAAACCTGCGACAAACCGCGATGATATAAACCTTTTGCAAGGGACTGTAGACGAGCCTATCTATTCCGGTTTTCAAACTAAATTTTATGTGCAGGTAAAAGACAGAACTTTAATCCGCGTAATAAAACAACACGCGAATTATTCTGATGACGGACCGGAAATTGAATGGAAGGATTCTGTTTACCTTTCATGGAGCGCCCTTGACGGCTACATAGTCGAGGTAAAAAATTGAATCAAAAATCAAAGCATTTGGGCACGCTCTATTCATCTCCCATGGCGATTTGGTTCACCGTTTTTTTTCTTGCGCCGATTCTTATCATCATTATTTACAGTTTTCTGCAAAAAGGTTTATACGGCGGCGTTGAATGGGAATTTTCTCTTGATGCTTACCGTTATCTTATCGATCCTGTTTTTTTAAATATCACCTTACGTACAATAATAACTTCATTTATCGCGACAGTTATAACAATTTCTATCGCCCTGCCCTGCGGGTACTTCATGGCAAGAAGCAGACATCAAACTTTACTTTTGCTTCTAATTATTATTCCTTTCTGGACAAATTTCCTTATCAGGGTTTTTGCATGGATGAATATACTCGGCAACAACGGTTTTCTGAATGAAACATTGATGCGTATAGGGCTTATCAAAGATTATATTCATTTTCTTTACAATCAAAAAGCTGTTATTTTAGTTTTAGTTTATATGTATCTTCCTTATGCGATACTTCCTTTATATTCAACAATAGATAAATTTGATTTTTCTCTTTTAGAAGCGTCCCGCGATTTAGGCGCAAATCAATTTATTTCAATGATAAAAATACTTCTTCCAAATATAAGAGGCGGAATTTTCACCGCTGTTCTTTTTACATTCATCCCGATCTTCGGCGCTTATGCTGTGCCTCTCCTTGTCGGCGGTATGGATTCCTATATGCTTGGAAATGTAATCGCAGACCAACTTTTAAAATCGCGTAACTGGCCCCGCGCCGCAGCGATCTCTATGGTGCTTACTTTCGTAACAACAGCCGGCGTTCTTTGGATGATGTATATTCAAAAGAAAGATGATTCAAAAACAAAGAGTGATGCAAAAGCGCGCAAAATGGAAGCGCAAACAGGGTTTGCAGAGGGAACGCAGTGAAAAAAAGTATAGCGACAAAAGTTATCACCTCTTTAATACCTTGGAAAAATCACGGAGAAGCTGCAAGACATGCAAAACGCGCTTATAGAAAGCGTTTTTCTATATCGCAGTTTGTTTTTATTTTTACTTTAATTTTTCTTTTCCTTCCTTTATTTGTACTTGTAGTTTATTCATTTAACAGTTCTACAAGTATGCAATGGACAGGTTTTTCACTCCGCTGGTATCAGCGTCTTTTTAGTTCAAGAGAATTGTGGAGGGCATTAACAAACAGTTTAATAATCGCCGTATCTTCTGCAGCTACAGCGACAGTGTTAGGAACTATCGGCGCAATCGGGGTAAGCTGGTATAAATTTAAAATACGAAGTTATGTGCAAACAATTTCTTTTCTTCCCATGATCTTGCCGGAAATTATTATCGGCGTTTCTCTTGCAATCTTTTTTGCAGGTGTCGGAATCCAGTTAGGGCTTTTTACTATCTATGTCGCGCATACAACTTTTAACCTCCCCTTTGTTTTTTTAATGGTAATGGCGCGTCTTGATGAATTTGATTTTTCTATTATAGAAGCGGCAGCAGACCTTGGAGCGAGCGAAAGGCAAACCCTTTTTAAAGTAACTATTCCTATTTGTATGCCTGGTATCATTTCCGGGCTTTTAACCGCCATTACTTTATCGCTGGAAGACTTTGTTATAACTTTCTTTGTTGCAGGCCCCGGCTCTTCCACTCTGCCGATTTTTATATATTCTGCAATTACGCGCAAAGGCGGGATAACCCCATTAATAAGCGCGCTGTCTGTTGTCATGATTTTGGGGACAGTTCTTCTTTGCGTTTTACTCAGAAGATTCTTAAAGTATATCGCGGCAAAATGATCTTTTAAAACGTTAATATGACCTCGTTGAGGTCGAAAACTTCTTATAGGTTAAAAACCTCTTCGAGGTTAAAAACCTTATAGAGGTTTTAAAAATTTTAGTTGATAAAAATCGGTATGGTTTTTATCTACGGAGGTAAAATGATGAAAAAGATAAACATCATCTATCTTGTTTTGGCGGTCCTTTGTATGTCCGTCATTTCTTGCGATTCAAGGGAAAAGCTGTATATTTACAACTGGACGTATTATACACCGGATTCAATAATCGAACAATTTGAAGAAGAATATAATGTAAGAATTGTTTACGATGAGTTTGCATCTAACGAAGATATGTATGCTAAGTTAAGAGCGACACAAGGTAAAAAAAGCGGCTATGATGTTGTATTCCCTTCAAAAGATTATGTTCCCATAATGATGAGACAAGGTATGTTAGAAAGAATCGATCATTCTAAAATTAGCAATCTTAAGAATATCGACATTGAAGTATTACAAATTGCAAGTTATGATCCGCAGATGGAATATTCAGTCCCTTATTTTTACGGTGCGGCAGGTATAATCGTAAACACTGCAAGAGTGCCGAATTTTGAACGCAGTTGGTCAATATTCTCAAGAGAAGACCTGAAGGGACGCATGACTATGTTAGACGATATGCGCGAAGTGATAGGCGGAGCGCTTGCCTTCATGGGCAATTCAGTAAACGAAGTAAATCCCGCTCTGGTTGCATTAGCCAGAGATCATATAAATAAGACATGGAAACCTAATCTTGTAAAATTTGATTCTGAGGCTTTCGGCAAAGGATATGCAAACGGCGAGTTCTGGGTGGTTCATGCCTTTCCCGAAGCTGTTTATGAAGAAATTTTAGACAACGCGCAATTATTGGCAGACACAGTTTTCTTCATACCGAATGAAGGCGGACCTTCCTACATTGATAATATGGTAATTCTAAAAGGAGCGAGAAACATCGATCTGGCGCATAAATTTATCGACTTTATTCACAGACCGGAAATCTACGCGGAATTTGCCGATGAATTCGGTTTACCTGCAACAGTCAACGTCCCGGCGCGTCAATATAAAACAAATAAAGCTCTTTACTCGGAAGCGGAACTAAAAAACACAGAACTGGTAGAAGACTTAGGCGAGTCTTTACAGCTTTACACCGACGCATGGTTTAACTCAATCAGAGTCGGAGAATAACGGAAAACACGCTCCCGTCCGAGTGTTTACTATCGAGGAAAGGGAGCGTTTTTTCTGCCCGCAGACAATTGCGTTTGATATCAATAATTATAGGGACTTTACATCCTAATCAATATTTGATAAAGTAATAAAACAACAGAATTAGTAAGGATGGAAAATATGTCACGTGTTTGTGAAAATTGCGGAAAACATACAGTATCTGGAAACAGGGTCAGCCATGCGAAAAACCGTACCCGCAGAAAATGGAAACCCAATCTTGTAAGCGTTAAAGAAGAAGTAAACGGAACATCAAGAAGGCGTAAAATTTGCACAAGGTGCCTTAGAACGGCTTCAAAAGCGAAAAAAGACTAAACCTGTCTTATGGCAGATGAAGGTTTATTACAAGCCCTTAATTATATCTTAAATCAAAGCGATGAAGCCTCTTTAGATGTTCTGGCTGAAGCAGTTGTAAGGCGCAGGCGGAACATTACAGTTTTTAATGCTGTAGGCGGTATTCCAGACCCATCCAAGATGGCAAAACAATTAAGCGCGGAACTCGGCGGCAACACAGAAAAAATTATCGACGGAATGAGATCGTCAATTCAAGAGATGATTTTAAGAATCATAAGGGAAAACGCTCCCGAACTTTCAGACAGCCAGGTTAAAGAACTTTGCGAAGCATGGATGCCGGGGAAATCAAGCGCAAAAAAAAGCCCGCTTCCGCCTGATGTCCTTTTATCAATGATAGAGCAATTTGTTTCTTTCTCCAACGGCTCAATGAACGAAAAGGTTGATCAAGGCTTACGCGAAGAAATAGGCGCTTGGCCCGAGCGTTATTGGAACTCCTTCCCTCCGGTCATAAGGCAAATCATCACAGACTATTTAAAAGATAAAATCACAGAAAAAGATTATAAATCAAAAATTTTACTGACCTTAGGCTTATAAAAACAAAGAATTTCAGCGCAGAGGAATACAGAGTGTCTGGTATACTTTGATATTTATGTCCCGTTGCCAGTCACTGTTAAATAAAACAAATTAATAATTATATCGAATTATAGTTAACAAGTAATAAAGAATGAACTCAGAAATTATACTAATAACTCTGTGATACTCTGTGGTAAAAATTTAAATTTATGTGTTACAATATTAAAATGAATAACATATCAATTAAATTTGCTAACAATCAAAAAACTGTAACCTGTCATTACGGAATAAAAGCTATCGAATTGATCGATCACTTTGAAATTCCATCAAGCGAGATAGCTTGTGTAAGGGTAAACAACGAGATACGCCCGCTTGGAACTTCCCTTCTTATGAATGCAACATTAGAGCCTGTGCTTCTCGATTCTCCTGAAGGGGCGATGATTTACAGACGCACGCTTTCTTTTGTATTGGCGATTGCAGCGCGTAATATTTTAAAAAACGACGGCATTTATGTCGGTCATTCGCTTGGTAACAGTTATTTTTATACTTTCAGTTCGGGAGATAAACCTAAAGAAGGCGAGATAGAAAAACTTTTTAAAGAGATGCAGCGGCTTGTTAAAGAAGATTTGCACATAACATTTAAATACCTTTCTTATGAAGAAGCGGTAGAAATGTTTAAAGCAAACAATCAAACAGATACAGCTCTTCTTCTTGAACAGAGAAGTTCACCCCGCATTAAGGTGAATGAATGTTCTGGTTTCATGGATATTTATATACAGCCGCTTCTTGAAAGAACAGGGCTTCTTAGCGCATTCGATCTTCTGCCCTACGAGGACGGTTTTCTTTTGCGTTTTCCGGGGATCGGCAAGGGAAAAACCCTCGATCCTTTTAAAGACGAGAGGCAAATTTTTAATGTTTTCAGTGAATATAAAGAATGGGGGCGCATCATCGGAGTGCGTGTTGTAGGTGAGTTAAACGCAAAAATTGCAAACCGTACTTTTAAAGAGTATATAATGATTGCAGAAACTCATCAGGCAAGAATGATGGCGGATATTGCGCGGCGGATAGTAGACCAAAAAGATAAAATTAAAACGATCCTTATTGCAGGGCCTTCCAGTTCTGGAAAAACAACAAGCGCGAAACGCCTTGAAATCGAGCTTATGGTAAGCGGTTTAAAACCTATTGCAATAAGTCTTGATGATTATTACAGAGGCAAAGAAGAAACTCCTAAAGATGAAAAAGGAGACCCGGATTATGAATGTTTGGAAGCCCTTGATGTTCCGTATTTAAACGAACAGCTTCAAGCCCTTTACAGGGGAGAAGAAATAACACTTCCTGTTTATGATTTTAAAACAAGCATAAAAAGAAAAAACGCAGGCAGAAAAATAAAATTGGAAAGCAACAATATATTGATAGTCGAAGGCATACACGGGCTAAATGACGCGCTGACATACAGCATCGACCGAAAAACAAAATTTAAAATTTATGTTTCTGCACTTACACAACTTAACCTTGATGATCATAACCGCATCCCGACAAGCGACAACAGGCTTTTGCGCCGCATGGTGCGCGACTCGCAATTCAGGGGGATGGACGCGGCGGGCACTATAAAAATGTGGACACAGGTGCAGGCAGGAGAGCGCAAGTACATCTTCCCTTTTCAGAACTCATCGGATGCAGCATTTAATTCCGCGCTTGACTACGAACTTTCAGTCCTTAAATATTACGCCGATCCTCTGCTGCGCGCAGTAAAACCAAGCCGCGGCGAATATGCGGAAGCTGTAAGGTTATTATCATTCCTTGAAAATTTTACACCTATCCCGCCTCAGTATGTACCGGGAACAAGCATCTTGCGGGAATTTATCGGAGACAGCGAGTTTAAATATTAAAAAGCCAAATCATCTCATCCCATTAATTTTTTCAATCGTCCCGTCAGGAAGATGAGTTAATTTTGTTACTTTCATGCTTCTTAAATGATCTATTCCGCCTGACTGACGCGCATCATGATAAAATAGATACCACTGCCCTTTAAATTCCACAATCGAGTGATGCGTTGTCCAGCCTATAACAGGCGTTAGAATTACACCCTGATAGGTAAAAGGACCGTAAGGATTATCTCCTGTTGCATAACAAATAAAATGAGTGTCGCCTGTTGAATAAGAAAAATAATACTTGCCCTTGTATTTGTGCATCCATGAAGCTTCAAAAAAACGCCTTGCGTTATTTGTATCGCTTAACGGGTTTCCGTTATTATCAATAATTACAGCTTCTCTTGGGCTTTCTGCGAATTGAAGCATATCATCGCTTAATTTTACTACACGCGGAGAAATTGCCCTGCGTGATTGAAGCTTTCCCTGAGCGCCTATATAAGTGTTACCGTCATAAAATTGAAGCTGCCCTCCCCAGATTCCTCCGAAGTACATATAATAATTTCCGTCATCTTCAAATACGCACGGGTCTATGCTGTAACTTCCGGTAATCGGTTCAGGTTGAGCGATAAAAGGTCCTTCTGGACGATCTGATACGGCTACGCCGATACGGAAAATATTACCGCGATCCTTTGCCGGAAAATACATATAATACTTCCCGTCCTTGTATGCAACATCGTTATCCCACAATTGACCTCTTGCCCAGGGAATGTCAGCGAGAGATAAAACAACGCCGTGATCTGTTACAACGCCGGAAAAAACATCGTCTAACGAAAACACATGATAGTCCACCATGTCATAAGAGCCGCCGTCTAAATTACCGCCTCCGTAACCGGCAGAATTTCTGTCATGTGACGGGTAAATATACAATTTACCGTTAAAAATATGAGCGGCAGGGTCTGCCATATAAGCGCTTGGAAATAAATACCTGGGCTTAGATTCATTGCCTGAAGGAGAGTTTGCAAACTTCGTTTGGGCGCATGACATTGTTAAAACAATAACTACTAAAAAAACAAATATATAAATTTTTAAAATGATCTTCATAGCGAACCTTCCTTATCTTAGGTTAAATAATAGTTATATTTTTAATTTTATGATATGATATGTATTATGAAAAGATACATATTAATTATTTTATTATTTTCGGCAGTACATCTAGGCGCTCAAACAAGAACTGTCACTGATTTTTCTCTTATCAGTCTTCAAACCTATCAATACAGAACAAGCCCTGTCACTATACAAAATCTCGCTTTTAAAAACGATCTCCAATATGCGTATAACGTAAGCTATACTTCGATGGGTTTAACAGTAAGCGCCCGTTTAAACATTCCTGCAATTAATCCGCAGAATATAAAAGGAATTATTGTTATGCTAAGAGGCCATCAGAGTCCTGTCAATTATTATACAGGAAAAGGTACAGAGAATCCTTCGGTCGGATACCTTGAACAAGGATGGGCTGTAATAGCGCCTGATTTTTTAGGTTACGCTTCTTCTTCGCCCACCCCCTCCCCTACTTATCTTCATCAATTTTACTCAACGATAAATGCGGTTGAAATATATAAAAGTATGGAGCAGCCTGTTTTTCAATATAACGCTTCGGTAGCGCAAGCTGACAGAATAACTCTGCCTTCTTCATTTAAAAAAATAGTTATATGGGGGCATAGTAACGGAGGGCAGGTATCATTGCACTTTTTAGAAGTTATACAAAAACCTGTTACAGCAGTCCTGTGGGCTCCTGTGGGGCTTTCTTTCCCGGAGAGTGCGGAACATTACGGGCGCGGCAGCGCAACATGGGTTGTACAATTTAGAAAGGATTATACCTCCTCTAATTTTTCGCTAATTAATAATTTAGATAAAATCGCGCCGGGCAGCCGCATCTTACTTCATCAAGGAGTTAATGACAGATCTGTCCCCAAAGCATGGAATGACGCTCTTTCAAAAGCGATAGAAGCAGAAAACCTCCGCCGCGATTCTGAAAGAATAGGAAGGATCGTTTTCCGTTACGAGATTTACGCAGAAGCGGATCATAACCTCCGCCCTTTATGGTCAACAGTCCAATCGCGGGATATTGCTTTTTGGGAAGCGAATTAGGCTGTAATTAATTATAACATCGCGGATACAAATGCGTGATGGGTACACGACTAGTCAATGATATATACGCCCATTTACAACCATTATTATGCAACTAATTTAAAAAAATTTATAACTGACACTTCAGAACCTGTTGATGATGCAAATTTATCAACCAGTTTTTCAAGTTCTGCCGCAATTATTCCGCTATACCAAACATTACCGCATTCTGAACATACATGAGCTGGAACATGCCTTATCACAATAACACCTTGATCTATATCTTCCGTATACGTTACGTTTTTTTCTTCCATTTCTGCTTTGCAAACTCCGCATTTCATATCGTTTCCTCCTTCCTTTTTCTGCCTCCATCTTCCCATTGTTCAGGCGATGGTCTATAAGCGGTAATTATATATAAATTTCCTTCACCTATACTGCAAACTATATGCAAATTTTCTCCATTTATCAAACAACTAGGAAAAGGCATATCTGTTGGATATTGCTTGATAATTTCTCCATTTATTATAGAAAATTTAATATCATTCAATTTTATTTTCCGTTGCCTCATCCTTGTTAATAAATGTTCAGTTATAACTATAGTTTCATCTTTACAAAGACTTTTTATAACTTCAATTTGAAGCATAGGTTATTATATATAGAAAAAATTAATAATACAACACAATAGCGCAATGGTTAGGTTTTTATGTGAGGCATCACGGTGTATCAAGCAAGTTCGAGATGCTTCGGCCTGGATTATTACGTTGGAAGGCGCGAAGGGTGTCGTCTCCGATCGTGTCTATGCGGGCGTCGTAGCCGTCAAGTTCGGATTGGGTGTAGTTGTATAGACTATTTCGTAGCGTTCCCTTGGCCCATCTACTTAAATAGTCTATATCGTCTTTTACTCTCGCTGTGGTCAAATGGGCATAGGTATCTGTTGTATATTTATCGCAAGAACCTTTGAAGTGCGCTATTATGCTATTTGCGTAGTCGGTTCTACCTTTTAAGAAAGCGTCTTGTTCGGTGTTGTTGCCGTTGTTAGATGGCGGTGGCGTGGGCTCGCTGCATGCGAGGAATACCAGCGGAATTGACAAAAGTGCGAGGGTTCTCAATATATTTTTCATGGTTATAAACCTTCCATTATTTTTATTCATACCAAGTAAATATGATTTTGACACTGCCGTCATCTCCTCTTCCCCCTGACTCTGGAGTTTTATTAGCACTGCCTCCATAACCTCCGTTTCCAGCAGTAAAGTTGTCTTTACTTCCGCCGGATCCGACAACATTGTTTCTTCCTTGAAAAAAAGAATTTATACCGCTGCCGGCTCTAGTTCCAACACCGCCGTTTTTTCCGTTTGCAGAACTGCCATGTGAAGAAATACCGCCGCCGCCGCCCATTCCAACTCTGTTTGGTCCCCCGCCTTTTCCACCTTTTCCGCCTACTGCTGTTAATATTTCATTACCATTTAAAAATACTTTTGTTTTTCCGCCATCATTGCCGTTTCCGCCGTATTCACTTTTATCAACCCCCCATATACCGAAGTTTAAAATAGCTCCTGTCCCGTAAGAACCGCCGGTACCCAATGTCACACTAAAGGCAGTCCCTGATGAAATTTCAACTTTTAAATATTCAACAGCGCCGCCTCCGCCTGCTCCGCCTGCGCTATAATAATCAGATGTAATGCCCAAATTTCCCCCTTCCTGCCAGTGTCCTCCTGCTCCGCCGCCGCCTGCTCCGCCTGCATAAATTTCTGCTGTAGCAGAATATCCTTTATTAAAAACATACGGAAAATTTGTAATTATTTCTTGTTTTTTAGTTCCGTTTTGATTGATTACCATTACTCCATCGCAGCTAAAAAAGAAAATACATAATACATTCACTAGTAATAAAATACTAATTAGTTCCTTCTTCAAGTTAAGCCTCCTGTAAATTTGATTACTAAACTATAACAAAAAGTAGAACATTCTACAAGCAGTTAATTTAAAATTTTAACAAAAAGTTTATTCTTTACTTATTAGTTATAGGAATATAAATGGTACATTTAAAGACTATTTTAGCAACAAATATCAAATACTACAGAAAATTTTTGGGCTTAACTCAGGAAAAGCTGGCGGAAACAGTAAATACCGCTCCAACATATATTGCAATGATCGAGGCGGAACGGCGTATACCGTCATTTAAAATGATAGAACGTCTGGCAGAAGCGTTAAAGGTTGATGCCGCAAGGCTTTTTTCTATAGAAAACTATCCGATAAAATCCACATCAGAATTAAAGGGGGAATTATTAAATAAATTTGATCAATTTCTTATAGCGGCAATCAAAGAAATTGAGGAAAAAAATTAATGTATCTAAGAATCATTACAATTACACCATTATTTTCTTAATTAAAAAAATAAATCATCGAAAATCAACGGATTATCTTAATCCCATTTTATAAACTACCCTCTAGCCATCCTTCTCAAAATTAAACTATAATATGTTAATGGAATCAATAATACTAGCATCAGGCTCTTTGCGGCGGCAGGAGTATTTTAAATTGATGGGTTTACCTTTCAGCATCCTGAAAGCCGATATCGATGAAAGCCAAATTAATCAAACCGACCCGAAAAAGCTCACAACCGAGCTTGCAATAAAAAAAGTGGAAAGGGCTATCGAAATGATGAGCGGCCGCTTACCTAAGTGGATCTGCGCAGGGGACACGGTAATCTCCCTTGATAATAAAATTTTCGGTAAACCGGCAAACCGCGATGAAGCGGCTTTAATGTTAAAGGAATTATCCGGAAAACAGCATAAAGTTATCTCATCTCTGGCTCTTTATAACGGTCAAACAAAAAAAATCGACACAACCTCCGCTTCCTGCACTGTCACCTTCGCCGCCTTAACAGATGAGGAAATCGAGTGGTATCTTAATACTAACGAATGGCAGGGGGTGGCCGGCGCATACCGTATCCAGGAGCTGGCAAGCATCTTTATCACTCAAATAAAAGGCTCGCCCAGCACTGTGGCGGGCTTGCCGTTAAGAGAGTTTTATGTCATGCTAAAGAATAACGGCTACCCGTACGCGGTTAACGAAAATTAACCGTTATAGTAAATCACTTAGTTTAAGTAATTCAGGTAGGCGAATTTCCGTTAGAGCGGTTTTAACCGCCTTTAACGAGATATAGTGACGGTAGGGTTTTTTAATCTCGTGAAAACCCATGTTAGGAGGAAATTTTGGCTGTTGTAACAATGAAGAATCTCCTTGAATCAGGAGTGCATTTCGGCCACCAGGTGAAACGCTGGGATCCAAGAATGAAGAAATATATCTTCGCGGAAAGGAACGGCATTCACATAATCGATCTGCAAAAGACGATCCAATCTATTAAGGACGCTTATGAAGCAGTCCGCAAAACTGTAGCGGCGAATAAAACCGTGCTTTTTATCGGTACAAAAAAACAAGCCCAGCAGGCAGTGCAAAAAGAAGCCGAGCGTTGCGGGATGTACTTTGTAAACAACCGCTGGTTAGGCGGAATGTTGACAAATTTCAGTACAATCAAGAAATCGCTTTTACGCCTTAAAAAACTTGAGAAAATGGAAGTTGACGGCACCTTTGAAAATCTTACAAAAAAAGAAATTGCATCTCTCGGTAAAGAACGCATCAAACTTCAAAAAAACCTCGGCGGCATCAAAGAAATGAAAGAACTGCCGGGCATTCTTTTCATTATCGACACCCGCAAAGAAGCAATCGCTGTTGCAGAAGCGCAGAGGCAAGGCATCCCCATCGTAGCTGTAGTTGATACAAACTGTAACCCCGAAGGCATTGATTATCCGATACCCGGCAATGATGACGCGATCAGAGCGATTACCCTCTTTACCCAGATCATTGCAAACGCCGTAATCGAAGCGGATAACGAGGTCGGGCTTAAGATCATCGAAACCTTAGGAGATGATGATGAAGATATGGAAAGCATTTTAAATGACGCTTCCATGAAAGAAGAAGCAAGGGAAATCGATATAGATAAATACACAACCGAAGAAGCCTACAGAGCGGCAAAAGCAGATGAAGAAGTTGATGACGACGATGACGACGATCAAATTCAGGTTGATGTAGATAAAATATACGATGATGAATGAAAAATCTTTTAGATTTTTCTTGTATACGAATTTAAGGAGAAAAATATGGCTGATATCAGCGCACAAGATGTAAAAAAACTCCGGGAAAAAACCGGAGCAGGACCTATGGAATGTAAAAACGCTCTTGTAGAAACAAACGGAGATTTTGCAAAAGCGGAAAAACTTCTCAAGGAAAAAGGGCTTGCCGCTTTGGAAAAAAGAGCGGGACGTTCAACAGATCAAGGAAAAGTTTTTGTAAAAATAAAAGAAGACGGAACGACAGGGGTGTTAGTTGAACTTAATGCGGAAACAGATTTCGTTGCAAGAAACCCTGAGTTTATCGCATTGGGCGGCGCAATAGCGGATATCGCTCTGAACAAAGGTTTAACAGAACCGACAGAAGAATTAAACAGCATGGTGCAAGACCTTGCAACAAAAATTCGAGAAAACATGGGGCTTAAAAGAATAAAACAAGTAAAAGCGTCGGCAAATGAATACCTTTGCCAATATATCCACGGAGACGGCAATATCGGTATCATTGTAAAATGCGAATCCGACAAACCTGAAATTTTTAAAAACGAAGATGTAAAAAACTTTATCTTCACTCTTGCAATGCATGTTGCGGCCTTTAACCCTGTTGCAATCGAAAGAAGCAAAATAGACCAAGCGTGGCTGAAAGAACAGGAAGAAATTTTCCGCGCTCAAATGAAAAAAGATGAAAAACTTGCAGGCAAACCGGAAAAAGTTCTTGACGGTATTCTGCAAGGAAAGATGTCAAAGTATGTAAGTGAAATTTGCTTTTTAGAACAAAATCATGTAACAGAAGATAAACTGACTGTCGCTCAAGCTTTAGAAGAATGTTCAAAAAAAGCGGGGGCGAAACTTTCAATCACAGGCTATGTTTATTACAAAGTCGGTGTTGAAGAATAAAAGAGGTTTTATAAATGCAGGATGTAATTTCGTCTAACGAAGAAAGGATGAAAAAATCTGTAGTAAGTTTAAAAGAAGGATATGCCGCCATACGAACAGGCAGAGCATCCGCCGCTCTTTTTGACAGGATACGCATCGACGCTTACGGAGAAAAATCTCCTTTAAATCAGGTTGCGACTATTTCTATTCCTGAAGCGAGGCTTATCGTCATTCAACCCTGGGATAAAAACCTTATAATAGAGATAGAAAAGGCGATACGTTCTTCGGAATTATCTTTGAACCCTTCAAATGACGGTAAAGTGATCCGTATTTCTATCCCGCCTTTGACAGAAGAAAGACGCAAAGAACTGGTTAAGCAAGCAAAGTCTCAGGCTGAGCAGGCAAAAGTGTCTGTGCGCAATATCCGAAGAGACGGGAATGAAGAACTTAAAAAACTTTTAAAAGATACAAAAATCACAGAGGATGATGAAACAAAGGGAACTGCGGAATTGCAAAAACTTACAGACAGTTATATCGATCAAATTTCAAAGGTTTTAGAAGAAAAAGAAAAAGAAATTATGGAAGTATAAAACGGAAAGACAATGGGCGCAAACGGTATTAAAATATGAAACCAAAAATATTAATTGAAAGATTATTGATATTTTTTATCGGGCTTCCCGCGGTTGCCGCCCTTGTCATCTTTCTGCCTTTTTATAATAATCTGGCGATGAATTTAGTCGCAGTCTTTCTTTCCGGAATCGGCGCTGTAGAATTTTCTTCAATGCTTAAGTCTAAACAAATATCTTTTTCAAAAATTGAAAGTTTTATATTAGGCGCTTTAGCTCCTTTTGCAACAACATTAAATGTAAGTTTTTCCCTCCCTTCCTGGATTGTTTATATTTTATTATTGATCGGGACAGGATGGGTTTTATTATCTACCATTGCCGCAAAAGAATTTGAAAATATAATTAATAAAGTGATTGGCGGTTTCTCATTAATTATATACCCCGGTTTTTTTATGTTATGGCTTATAAAAATAACCGAATGGGGTAACAGTTATATAGTCCTTCTTTTTTTGATAATAATAATTGCAAGCGATTCTATTGCATGGCTTTTCGGTACATTATTCGGCGCAAATAACAGAGGCTTCATTGCGGCAAGCCCTAATAAAAGTATAGCCGGTTTTATCGGCGGATTATTAGGGCCTATTCTTGTTACCTTAGGCGCAGTTTTTATAAAATTTCCGGAAAATATAAAATTTTTCCCTGAAAATGTTTTTTTAAATAAATCTGTTTTATTTATAATCGGTATATCCATTATCTTAAGTGTTGTTACCGGCATCGCTGCAATGTTAGGTGATTTAGCGGAATCTGCGATTAAAAGAAGCTGCGATTTTAAAGATTCAGGAAATTTTATTCTTGGAAGAGGGGGCGTGCTTGATTCAATTGATTCAATTGCAATTGCCGCCCCTGTTTTCTATTTTCTTTACTATTTCCTCTTTATAGCGCAAACATTATTTATAAGTTCCGCTGCAGTTTTTTAAAAATGAAAAAGCGTATCGCTTTATTAGGCGCGACAGGCTCTATCGGAGAAAGCGCGCTTGATATAATAATAAAGGATAGTGAAAACTTTGAAGCCGTCCTCCTTACAGCTCATTCTCGCCGCAGCAAACTTGAAAAAATTAAAACCCTTTTCCCTAACGCCGTTTGTATCCTAACCGAAGAAGAAAACGGCAAAGAAAAACTGTTATCTGCAATTAAAAACGCAAATGCAGATATAATAATAAACGGCATATCAGGCGCAGCAGGTCTTGAACCTTCTCTTGCGGCGATTGAAGCAGGTTCTGACCTTGCGCTTGCTAACAAAGAAACCCTTGTAATGGCGGGAAAGCTTGTCATAAATCTTGCAAAAGAAAAAAAAGTAAATATTATACCTGTAGATTCAGAGCATTCGGCTATTTTTCATTTATTAAAAGCTTATTCAGAAAATAATGACGAAGTAAGTGAAATAATTTTAACGGCATCAGGCGGCCCTTTTCGTAAGCTCTCCTTGCAGGAAATGGAAAAAGTAACTGTGGAAGACGCGCTTACGCACCCTACATGGAAAATGGGGCCTAAAATAACTATCGACTCTGCTTCAATGGCTAATAAAGGGCTTGAGATAATCGAAGCATGCGTCCTTTTTAATTTACCTCCAGAAAAAATAAAAGTTGTTATTCATCCTCAAAGTATAATCCATGGAATGATCCGCCTTAGTAACGGTGTATTTTACGCGCAGCTTTCAAAACCGGATATGCGCCACCCCATCTATGACGCTCTCTATTATCAACACGAAAGTTTCTCCGACGCTCCGTCCTGTTTGCACAAACAGGGTTTACACACATTGGGTTTGCAAGCTTTAGATTTTGACTCTCTTACTCTTGAATTTTTTAAACCTGACAGGGAAAAATTCCCAATGTTAAACCTTGCATGGAAGGCGGTAAAACAAGGCGCTTTATATCCATGCGCTTATAATGCGGCTAATGAACTTGCTGTCGCCGCATTTCTTGAGAAAAAGATTAAATTTACAGATATCTCTAAAATAACTGCGCTTGTATTGGAAAAGGATTGGACAGATGATCCTTCTTCCTTTGAAACAGTTATATCAGCGGATAAAAAGGCAAGGTTAACAGCTTCAAATATCATCAATTAATCTTTCTAACCCATCGTATAAAAAATCAAAATATGTTATTATTTCAATAGGAAAAATATGTTATTAGTATTTAAAATTTTAATCGGGCTTTTCGGGCTTGGAGTTGTTGTTTTTATTCATGAACTCGGGCATTTTCTTGCCGCCCGTTTAGTAAAAATTGATGTTGAAGCTTTTTCTATCGGTTGGGGTAACCCGATCTTAAAAAAGAAAATCGGCGCTGTTGAATACCGTTTGGGGATGTTCCCTGTCGGCGGTTATTGTAAAATGAAAGGTGAAACAGATTATAACAAAGCCTGGGAAAATATGGAGCAAGGGATTAAACCGGAAGACGGCGCTTACCTTGCCGCAAGCCCTTTGGCGAGAATCCTTGTCGCTTTTGCAGGGCCTTTTTTTAATTTGATTTTTGCAATTATTCTTCTCTCCTTTATTTGGGGTTTTGGTTTTGAGATAAACACGCTTAGTAATAAAATTATTTTAGCTTCAGATATAATGGAAGAATCATTCCCGGCTGATGCGGCAGGTTTTCAAACAGGGGATCGCATAGTAGAAATCGATAATAAATCAATCAACTATTATCATGAAATACAGGAAAATATCGCTCTTAACCCTTCTAAATCATTGCCTGTTACAGTAGAGCGTAACGGTAAAATTATCGAACTGCAAGTTACCCCGAATCTTGATAAATCCAGCGGGGCTGGAAAAATCGGCGTTATGTATTGGATAGACCCTGTAATTGAAAGCGTAAAAGAAGGAAGCACTGCACAACGCGCAGGCTTATTGCCGGGAGACAAAATAGTAAATTTAAACGGGATTCCCGTATATAATACAGAAGATTTTAGAAGGATAAAGTCACAGCTATCTGTAATCTCCTCTGAATTAACATCTTTTAATGAAGATTTAAATCCTGTATTTTTTAATATAAAATATGAACGCAAGGGTATGTTAGGTGAAACTGAATTTTTTTTAGAAAATCCGCAGGATGAAATCGGCTTTGCATGGGAAACAATCCGTTACCGCACGCCTAACCTTTCTATCCCTTCTGCAGTTGCAAAAGGCTTTCAGGAAGGTATTAAAACTTTAAAAGTATCAATTACAAGTTTAAGACTGCTCTTTATGGGTATAGACCTTACGCAGGCAGTGTCAGGCCCTGTCCGCATTACTTATATGATAGGAGATATGGCAGCGCAGGGCTTCGGACAGGGTATAAGCAGCGGGCTGCGTTCCTTGGCTGAGTTTATCGCTCTTATTTCTATAGCCCTTTGCGTAATGAATCTTCTTCCTTTACCAATAATAGACGGAGGGATGATCATCCTCTTTTTTGTTGAAATGATACGAAAAAAACCTATACCTCCGAAGGCGATTTCTGTTTTTCAAACCTGCGGTATGGTAATAATCGGTTGTCTGTTTATTTTCGCTATCTTTGGTGATATAATGTTTTTTGTTCGCGGGTAACTTCGTTGTAATTAACGCAGGTAACTTTTTAGTATGTAATATTGTTTAATAATTTTAGATTGAGGGTATTAAAATGAAAAAAAATATTAACTGCCCTTGCGGGAACATTATTTCTTTTGATTTTACAGAAGAAATCGATCTTGATAATTATCCTATAACTCTAGATAGTATTTTTAACGGTTCATTTTTAAGTTTTAACTGCCCTACCTGTAAAAAATTGCATAAACCGGAATTTAAAATAACGCTTTTTTGGAAATCAAAAAATTTTAATGTTACAGTAATCCCTGAACTTGAGCGCGGGGATTTTTATTTAAATAAAAAAGAAAAATCTTCTTTTGAAACTTTAATCGGGTATCCTGAAATGGCAGACCGCTTAACTGTAATAAAAGACGGACTTGAACCCGTCGTTATTGAAACCTTAAAATCATATCTTCTTGCAAAGGCGATTGAAAATTATCCTGAGCATAAGGTAAACGCCTGGTATTATTGCTCAGGGCCTTCAGGGATAGAATTTCATCTTGACGGGATTAGAAAAGAAGAAGTCGCTGTAATGAGAATCCCTATGGATGTTTATAAAAAAACTCTTAATGAATATAAAAAAAATCCTAAAAAGACGATTTTTGTATCATTACGTGTCCGCAATTATTTATCTGTTCAAAATATTTTACGTCCAGACGCATTAAAATGAAAAAATATATTTTTATAAAAAGTTTAATTTTTTCTTTGATTTTTTTTATCACATTAAATTTATATGCACAAAATAACAATGCAAGGCTTCCTCAAACAAACCTTGCAGGAGGGCACAGAGGCAATATAAGCGCATTGATACACAACGGCGATACAGTAATAAGCGCAGGGGAAGATGGTTTTCTTGTAACTTGGAATATCCCGCAAAAAAAAGCGGTTGACCGTTTTCAACTGACAACATATAAAATTCAATCAATGGTTAAACACCCGAATAAAGATGAAATTTGTATAATTGAAATTGCAGGTACAGATATTTATAAAATATCTGTATGGAATTATATCCAAAAACAAAAATTTTATACCATTTCTTTAGACGGGCCTTTTTCTTTTTTAAATTATTCCGCTAACGGCAGTTATATTTTAATTTCAGGAGAAGACGGCACGCTTCTTTATATACTTGAAGCTTCTACAGGAAAAATATTATCTATTCCTACTATTCCTTCAGGAAATATTACCTTTGCAATTACAGGACGAGCGGAAAGAAATTTATTAATTTATCAATCTGAATATGAAGATGATGATGGCAATTATGTATTTTCAGGTCAAATTATATATTTTGATTTAACTACTATGACTATTACAGGTCATTTCGATGCGCCGGGTGATTTAAATAACCTTGTGATCTTCGGAAACAACCGTTTTTTAGCAGGAATTAATCATGATGGATTACAGCTTATTAACGCCGCAACAGGGGATGTATTAGATTCAAGGCAAAATATAGGAAGAAACGCTCTTCTTTGCGCTTTTGATGACGGGTTTTATTGTTTAAATTTTAATCAAATTACAAGAGAAGGAAATGCCATCCTTTACCGTTTTAATGCAGACAGAAACGGAAAATTAATTGAAAACCGTCAGGCGCTTTTTTTTAATAATAGAATTAGTACTATTTCTTTTAATAAAAATATGATTTTTGCACAGACAGATTTATCCTTGCAGGCATCTTTACTTCTTCTTGAACAGCAAAACAGGCTGACGCTATTAAATTTTAATTTTCAAAAACGTATAACAGAAATTGCCGCCGCTAAAGAAACAATCGCATTTCTTGATATAGATAATACCCTTTTTTTAATTCCAAATAATCCAAATATTTCCGGTAAACCGCAAAATACTTTATCCCTATCTGGAATTGAAAACCAAAATTACAATAAGTTAACACCTATTTATTATAATAGTAAAGATTATTTTATTTTATGGCAGGATTCAAACACCAGATTAGCGCCTCAATTGCTTGATGATAAAGGGCAGCGTATAAATATTTTAACCTTTCTTCTTGGACGACATCCCTTACGTTCCTTTTCTTTATATAACGATAAACTCCTTGCTCTTGATTCTGGAGGAAATATTTCTGTATTTAATTTGGAATCAATAATAAATGGTGAAAATTCTATAAGGCCTGTTTTTAATTTTACTGCAACCGGCGCGATTGATTCAACTTTTATTAACAACGATTATATCCGTATTTGCAGAAGCGCAGTCAATAACAGCCCTTTTTTAATTATCAATATAAAAACAGGGGAAACAATCCCTGTTTTATTTAATGCTCAAGGGTTTGCACAAACAGGGTTTGCAGAGGCAGGGATATATACGTATACAGGAAATTCAGGGAATAATTATGCAATCGTTATGATACGAAATGAAGACAGAATAAACACAACATTTTTAGAACTTTCAATTCCCTCACAAACAGGGCTTGCTTCCACCGGATTTTTATCAACTAATAAAATTTTATTTGAATATCCGGGAGAAGCGCGTAATATTTCAATTTCAGAATCAAATAGAAATCTTGCTGTTCTTTGCGACAGCGAAGGAGCGAAAATCATTTCAACTGAAAATATTGCCTTTGAAAGAACCTCAGGCTTGCCGATAAAAATGCAATCAACTAATGAGTATTTTATAAGCCTTGACAGCGAAGGCAATATCACTTGGCATGAAAACAGCACAGGAAAAATTGCCTGAATCTTT
>Ga0209755_10002280_pt1 | contig 26716 bp, 19 predicted proteins | sample TergutCo191P1_FD_187301 | JGI IMG/M metagenome (GOLD analysis project Ga0209755, IMG submission 187301) | Cornitermes sp. P1 segment gut microbial communities from Petit-Saut dam, French Guiana - Co191P1 (SPAdes) (version 2) | ecosystem: Host-associated > Arthropoda: Insects > Digestive system...
TGTTCCAGTATCCTTTTTGAATGGAGAGGTACTCCCTGCCATCACGCTTTTGAATGCTTAGATACAAAATGCTTACCTCCGCGCTCAAGATAAGGTCATTATATCACATTAAGCATAATTAAGCAAGCAAATATATTGAACAAAGTCGCAAAAAAATGCCCAAAAGGGCTGATTTCTCTATACTTTCTGCTTTCTCATCTTTTCATTGCTGCAAAACTACCGGGTTTGTTCTTATCCATTCAGATTCTCCCTTTACCATATATTTTCACATAAATTTCTATGGGAACTACATAGTGCAGACTTTGGCGGATGTAGTAAAATCTACAGGAAGCGAGTTATTTCGACTACAAATGAATGGGTGTGGCTTCGTATGTGGGAGCGGCAGGTCGGCGAGCGCATCAGTCAGTTGCGCAAAGAACGAAATCTAACAAGAGCTGAGTTTGGCGAACTGATCGGCTTATCGGCTCGGTATGTGGGCAAAATCGAAAGGGGCGACACCATCACGGTGGCCTCAATCGTAAAGATTTGCAACAAGACCGGTGTCTCAGCGGACTACATAATCTTCGGCAGCCACGACCCAATGGCGACAGCTGCAGCGCTAAGCGGGCTGACCCGGGAACAAGCTCAAGCAACTCTGGACATTGCCATGAATGTGATTAAGTTCCTCAGCACGGAGACGGGAAACAATGCGCTGATACAAGAAGTGCTGCGTCAGCCGCCGGTCACTTGAGGTTTTGTAGTATAGTACCAAAAAGCTCTGAGTTTGGCAAGGGGCGGACATATCGAAAAATTTCGTTTGTGCCCTTATGCGAACGGATAGTGCGAGGTGAACAAGTGGAAACAGCGAGTCTGTGGATAAAATCGGCGGAAACAAGGCAAATGTGGATAAAGTTGTACACTATACCATTTTAGGGCGGCTCTTTTCCAGAGAAAACGCTGACTTTTAAAGCGTTTTTCTGCATTATCAGGGGGCGATATTTATTTTCGGAGGTCTGCAAACCATTGATACTTCGTGGTCTGTGGACATGCGAAATGGTCCTAGTGGCAAGCGAGAAGGCCATGTCCCTATAACGCTAATAGTTTCGAGTTTTGCCCATGTTATTGGGGTAATATAGTAGGAGGGCAAAAATGAAAAGATTTGAGAGCGGCAAATATGGGTGGGGTGGGATTAGCCGCGCTGAAGCCGAAAGGATAGATGGGTTCAAAAATGAAGTAAAGAAAGGCATATATGGTTTCACAAATAAACAACTTGTTGATTTTGCATATCTCTGTGCCATACGGGCACTGCCGTTCTTAAGTGCAAAAAGGAAATTTGCAATTTGGCAGGGACAAGAAGCAAGCAAACGCTCAAAACTAAGGTATATTTTTAATGCAATTGATTTTAATAGAGTTTATGTAAATGATAAACTTCGAATCAATCCTACAGTTACCAGCACTACCTTTAAAAACGCTGTCAGTAACGCAAGGAAAGCTGCCGAGCGAATCACGGATGAGGAACCGCCTGAAGCCATCTGCGCAGCACGTGCTTCTCGTGCTGCCGTCCAAGTTGCTTCTGCTCTTTTTGAAATGGACGCCCTCAAAGCCAAGGCGGACGACGCATCAAACACGATAACATCCGGCGTTAGCATACATGATTATGTAACCAGACAACTTTTGACGACTGATATTAAGAGGGCAGAAACAAATGTTCCTAAGCTTAAAGAGGTTGCTATTAGCGCTGTTTTAGATGCCGCCGCTTATGCTTTCTGCGCTTATGCCCACAACACGAAGGGCGAAAACAAGCTTGAGAGAATTCTGTTAAATGATCTTCGAGTAGTAAGGCACGAACCGAACGGTGAAATAGATGCTGAGTTGAGCATGTATACAGAGGTGCTGGGGCATTTTTTAGAGGATTTGTCAGATTTAGGCTACACGTATTGGTCGGCGCTTTTTGATAGTTTGTTTAAAAATAAGCTTCAGTATGACAACGACAAACTTGAATGGCGTATTAGCATTCTCTATGAAATGAAAAAATATGGTTCTAAAAAGGATGATGAATACCTTGCGTTTACGAACCACATCCTAGAAGAAACAATGAAACACATTAACGATTTTTCCGATGCGCAAAAATCCCATTTTTCCTATATTTGCATAGTAAGACTCTTGCCTTTTTTATGTATTGAAAATGATCTTTTTGGACGCTGGAAAGCCGACTCAAGGCTTCCTAATTTATTTGCCATTTTTAACGCAATCGACATATGCGCAAGTTTTCATTGCATTGATAGCGACATTGAAATAACTGATGAAGTCATTCTCGAAAGCTCCGAAAAGCTGAAGGTCTGTTTTACATCCGCCGGTAGTCTCGTAACACCAGCAACAAATGGTATTGTATTTATTCTTCAAGCGGCACTCCGCAAAGATTGCGTTGAGACGTATAACAAAACGATGAGACTCATAAGTATTCTTTGTGGGTCATTGCGAGTTACGGGAGGAGGCAAACTAGATTACAATTTTAAACAAACGCTACTTGAGGATGCCTGCGCAATAATGGAGAGTAGACTCAATGATTTCTCCAATGATACATATGATATCTATGGTGAGCTCTGGGGAAATTTCACGGGAATGTTAAGGTCTGTTGGTTGTGGCTATTGGGCAATGCTTTACGAAGATTTGGTTTCCAACAGATTTGCGCTAAAGCAAACTGCGCTAAAACATCGTCTAAACATACCAAGTGAAATGAAAAAATTAGGTGCAGCAGAAATTGGTCAATATCTTAGGCGTTTATCCATATTCGAAGAAAATAGTGAAAGACTCGACGAGTCTCGCATCATAATTCTTGGCGAAAAAGGAGCGGGAAAGACCAGCCTCGCACGAAGACTAATAGGGAATAGCGCACCTCTGCTCGAGCAGCCGGAAGTTGCTGACGATGTTAATATTGGCATATGGGAGGTTCAAAGAGCAAAAGACCGTGGCAGAGATATGCATATACATGTGTGGGACTTTATAGGGCAGTCCATAACTCATTCCGCACACCGCTTCTTTACTTCGCCGCGTTGCTTATATATATACGTTTTTAATGGACGCATAGAAAACAGCAATGAATCTCGCTACTGGTTAGATCAGATAATGCTGCTAGGAAAGCGCTCGCCAGTGCTGTTTCTTATCAACCATGAAGGAGATGGTGGCTATACAGAACTCGACCGTGTCGCCTTAAAGAGGGAGTACCCATTTATCGTAGATTTTCTCGAGTTGAATATTGGTAGTGACGACTATTTAGGTATTGAACACGTTCGTCAGAAAATTATCGAAGAAGTGCAAGGCAACCCTAAGCTGTACAACCATATAGGTTCTGATTATCATTCTAGAATCAAGACCAAATTGACAGACCGCTTCAAGGAAGTTACTCATATTTCTTATGAGGATTTCAAGAAGTTAGCTGTCGACTGCGACACGCCTGAGATGTATGTTGATGACATTTTGCAAGATTTACACGATATAGGCATTTGTTTATGGCATGTGAAGATAGAGCAACTAAAAAAGTATGTGATTAACCCTGATTTAGTTGTTGATGGTGTCAATAAAATTATCAATGAGGGCAGAGAAATTTACAAACAAGAGCACAGTTTTGCCCTTACTGTGGAGAGCGGGCAAAGAATTCTCGGACATAATTATACAGCAGATAGAGTGGCGTTTTTGTTCAAGCTTATGAGCCTATATGAACTTGCGTACGTCAAAGACGAGGACAGTAATCGTATTTTCGTGCCGCTAATTTTGCCATTGGGCGAACCTGAAAAGCTGCTCAATGTTTTTGACAAAACCGATGTGCTAACTATGAGGTTTGATGTGGAGAGGAGGCTTCCTCCAAATATTGTTGCTCAATTGATTGTACGCAAAAATGGAGATGTCTATGACGAGGGGATGTTGTGGCGCAGGGGGGCGGTTCTAATGGAGCGAAATGAAACCTTTGCAGTAATAAGGGAAAGTGAGCGATCTATTACTGTTGATGTCGTAGGGGAAGAGCGCACAAGATATGTCGCTAGTTTAAGGGAGGCTATGTGTGCGATATTTGGAGCATATGATGGCGTAAGCTACGATATAAAATACATGATGCTTGTTCCAGATGAAACAAAACTGATTGCAAATGAATTTCTACTTGTTTCAGAGGATGAAATAAGAGCTGGCGTTAATATGGCTCATTCTCATAGGACGCAAAGCACAGATATTCAAATTAGGCTACCAAGAACTGATATCCAAGTAAGTCCATATCCTACGATAATGGCATATGGAATAGAATTAGATACTGAGCAGGGGACATATTAATGAATGAATTTACAGAACTAGAAAGAAATCTGCATACTCTTACACGCAGGGGTGTAGTTCGGTTTGCGTTTTTATCTGCTGCGAGGGCATTGCCATTTTTATGTGTGGAGCGTGATTTTTCCTATTGGCCCGATAATGAGAAACAGAAGTACCTTTTTCATATATTCAACGCAGTGGACATGTGTATGTGTGCCATTACAGTCACCTTTGCAGCTACCGCTGCTGATGTGAGCAAGGCTGCTGATGATGCGAGCAAGGCTGCTGACAAGGCTGTTGCTGGTGCGAACAAGGCTGCTGCTGACGCACATGATGTTTTTATGGCTGCAAAAGCATCTGATGCCGCCGCCCATGCAGCTTTTGCTGTCACAGCAGCTGTCCGGACAGCACGTGCAGTTTCTGATCAGGATGCTGCTTGGGCTGCAAAAGATGCATATATGTCCGCTGTTAAAGCCTGCGAATCTAGCACACTCAATCCGATATTCGATACAGAAAAGGTAAATGATTTTAAGCGTATTATTCTAAATGACTATAATTATGTGAAATCTGAACAATCTCACTACTTGGAAGATGGTATCAGCTTTTATGGTGATATGTGGAATAATTTCATAGATGACTTATATGAAATTGGTTGTGGATATTGGGCAGATTTATACAATGACATGTTCGTAAATAAATTCGAAATTAACGAGGAGGAACTCCGCTGGCGTACTGATATTTCCGATAATCTAAAGCAGGATGGGGCGAGTGCTGTAGCTCTCCAGATTATGGCGTTGAGAAGCCAAGGAGTTGTGTATGCCGCAAGGGAATCGCGTTTAATTATCATTGGCTCGGCAGGCGCAGGCAAAACAACACTTGCGCGCCGCCTTAGTGGTGACGCAAGTTTTCCTGAAGCTAGCGACACAACGTACGGTGTGAACATGGAAATAAAATTTGACTTTAACGGTGTTAAAACTCACCTTTGGGATTTTGGTGGACAGATTATATACCACTCTTCGCATAGATGCTTTTTATCAGAGAATTGCGTATACATCCTCGTAGTAAATGGGCGAGATGAAGCTGCTCGTGATGTGACGAAAATTAATTATTGGCTCGACACCATTCGCGTATATTCGAACAATAACGCAGAGGTTTTCATTCTCGTAAATGAATCGGATAACCGGAAACAAGACATAGATGTGGAAGCATTAAAGAGAGGGCATTATGGCAATCTAATACAAGATGTAGACAATTTTAATGTAGGAAACGATTTAGAAAGAGTTAGCAAATTCAAAGAAAAGCTTGCAAATCATATTGAGTCTCGTGGTCATCATCCTATTGGCACAAAAGATAAAGCAGTGATGGACGATCTCCGAGTGCGGTTTGAAGCAGGGGCTAGCGTAATTGATAGAATCGAGCTTAAAGACATTTTTAAAAAACATAATATAGACGTTGAAACTGAGGGAAAGCGTGCTAAAAGACTGCTTAATATACTAGGCGTTGCATTATCTTTTGAGTGTATTGCGGATTATGTGCTTGATCCAGAATGGATTAGCGGAGGTGTGTATAAGATTGTCGATCACATGAGCAAGCAGGGCATGCAATATATACATAAAGTTACATGTTATAACATTTTGAATAACGAACAAAAATACCCTCTTAACAGGTGCGGACATATATATAGATTAATGATTGAGCATAGAATTGCTTTTGAATGCGATGAAGAAGGTGTACTGCTAGTGCCCTGCGTTGCTTCACAATCTAAACCTCCAGATATAGATGTGCAGCCTAGTTCCGATAGGCTTGTGACTAAAATTGTACGCGATGATTCTAAAGAGTTTCCAGCTGATTTCTTTGAACGTTTTATATATGCTAATCATAGCGATTTAAGCAAATATACACATAAGGGCGATAGTGGATATGGTGAACGTTATACATTCTGGCTCACTGGTATGGTTTTGACATATCAAGACCAAAATGCGAGCGCATTTATAGAAATTAGCGAGAATAGACTGATAACAATAGCTGTTTGGGGAGCAGAAAAAGAGAAATACCATAATGAGTTGTACAGGCGTTTAGATAGCCACCTTGACGAATATGGCTTCATTGCTTTTGGTGAAGATGATAATGATATTTTTGGCGATAAAAGCAAAAGTTTGACTGTGCATTTAAGAAGTGACAGAAGATTTGAGGAGTTGTTTATGAAGGGATTGGGTGATTATAGACGCTTTGTGGAAAATCGTAGTGATGCTGTAGATTTAATCAAAGTTTTTAAACATGCCCCTTATGTTGCTGAAAAGGATAATATGCTGCTAAACATCTTACTCAAACTCTAGTGATCCCACACCCTGTGGCTATAGCTCTTGAATGAAAATAGAAACAAATATGAGGAGACGCAATAATGGAAAGGTATTCGCACGTTTATAGTGAGCACTATTTTCTCAAGGAATTTAAAGAAATAGAAAAAGACTTGCATACACTTACGCGCATGAAAATGAATCAATTTGCATTTATAGCTGCCACAAGAGCAGTGCCATTTTTATGTACAGAACGAAGTTTTTCTTATTGGCCTGATAGTAACAAACAGAGATATCTTTATCACATTTTCAGTGCATTGGACATATGTGCGTGTGCCATCACAGCTACCTTTGCGACTACTTCTGCTGATGCGAACAGTGCTGCAGATGCCATTTATGATGTTCATAAAGCTTCTAATGCATCCTGTGCCGCCAACAACGCCACTCTCGCAATTGCATCAGCCGTTCGCACGGTGCGTGCAGCTTTTTGTGATGATGCAGCCTTGGCTGCCAGAGATGCTTATGTGTCCGCCTCTAAGGCTTGTGAAGCCGCCGTTGCTAACCTAGTGCTTGATACAGACAGTATAAATGAATTTAAGCGTATTCTTCTAAGTGACTATAACGCTATAAAATATGAACAACCTCGCTTGTTCAAAAGTGGAATTGATGCATACGGTGAGGTATTGGATAATTTCATAGATGACTTATGTGAAATAGGTTGCAGATATTGGGCAGATTTATATAAAGGATTGTTTGCAAATAAATTTGTGCTTAATGAAGAGGAACTCCGATGGCGTGCCGGTGCCCCCAATAAAGTAAAGCGGGATGGGGCGAGCGCTATAGCTGGCCATATGATGACCTTGAAAAGCCAGAGCGTTGAATTTGTTGCAAAGGAAACACGTTTAATTCTTATAGGCTCGGCAGGCGCAGGCAAAACCACACTTGCGCGCCGCCTTAATGGTGACCTTAGTTTTCCTGAAGCTGACGACACAACATATGGCGTTGATGTGAACATAAAAATAAGTTTTAACGGAGTCAAGGCTCACATCTGGGATTTTGGCGGACAGGTAATGTATCACTCTTCGCATAGATGCTTTCTATCAGAGAACTGCGTGTATATCCTAGTAGTAAACGGTAGAGACGAAGCTGCTCGTGATGTGATGAGGATTAACTACTGGCTCGACACCATTCGCGTATATTCGAACAATAACGCAAAGGTTTTTATTCTTGCAAACGAATCGGATTACCGAAAGCAAGACATAGATGTGGATGCCTTAATGAGAGGTCATTATGGAAATTTAATACAAGATGTAGATAGTTTCAATATAGGAAAAGACTTAGAAAAAGTTGAAAAGTATAAAGAAAAGCTTGCAGAGTACATAGAAGCTCGCGGCCATCATGCAATCAGTGCAAAGGACAAGGCAGCAATGGATGACCTCTCAGTGCTGCTTGAAAAAGACTCTAGCGTAATTGAAAAGCGCGAACTCTGGGATATTCTTGAGATGCGTGGTATAAAAATTGAGAGCGATAGAGTGCGTGCTGCGAATGTGTTTAATATGTTAGGAATCGCACTATCTTTTGATTGCATTGCGGATTATGTGCTTAATCCAGAATGGATTAGCGGAGGTGTGCACAGGGTTGTCGATTACATGAAGACTAATGGCATGCAATATGTAGATAAGGATGCATTCTTTGGCATTTTTAATGATGAACCAGAAAAATATCCCATTGATAAGCGCGGACACATATATGAATTAATGATTCAACACAAGATAGGCTTCGAAAATAGGGGAAATAAGGGGCTGATAGTACCCTGCGTTGCCTCGCAAAGTAAACCTTCGGATATAAATGTGCAGCCCAGCTCCGATAAAATTGTGACTAAAGTGTTACGCGATGATTCCAAGGAATTTCCGGCTGATTTTTTTGAACGTTTTATATATGCCAATCATAACGATTTGGGCAAGCGTCCACATAAGGGCGATGGCAACAACGACGATGAACATTATACATTCTGGCTCACTGGTATGGTTTTGACACATAAAGGCCAAGATGCAAGTGCGCTTATAGAAATTGACGATAGAGTGATAACAATAAGTGTTTGGGGAAAAGAAAAAGAGAAGTATCGTGATGAAATATATAAACGTTTAGATAGCCACCTTGATGAGTATGGTTTTGTTGCTTTTGGTGAAGAAAGTGAAGGTGTTTTTGGCGAGAAAAGAGAAGACCTGACCGTGTATTTAAGGAGTGACAGAAGGTTCGAGAAGTTGTTTAAGGAGGAGCCGGGTGGTTATGAGCGCTTTATGAAGAGGCTTAGTGATGTTGCAACCTTAATTAAAATTCTTAAATATACTCCTTATGTGACTGAAGGGGTTAACGAACTGATAAACATCTTGTTTTTGCTGTAGGTTGTCTAGGGTCTGTAATTCTGAAATTCAAACACCATAATACCTTTTGAAGCACGTGATAATTGCGTTTGAACCAAATTTTGGAGACCCCGAGCCCTATTGCTCACGACGTTACTGCGGTTGACAAGTTCGCACCCGCTTGACTGCTTTTAGATGAAACATGTTATTTCCCGGTCTTCTCGACCCTATCGGCCCATTCGCCATGCCCCAATTCCCGCATCTTGGATAGGACTTCTTCGTACGATTTTTGGCCAAAATTACTCCGTTTTGTCAAAATGGCAAGCGAGTCGAGTTCAAGCAGTGCCTCTACAGTCCTCAATCCGGATGCAATTAGATGATTGTACACGCGAGAGGGCAGTCCGAGGTCGGCTACGCTTTTTTTTCGAGATTCAAGTTGGAACGCTAACCCCTCGTCGATGGCGATGCCTTGAACCAAACGCTCGACTTGGTCGAGAAGCCAGTCAATTTTGTCGGCAGCCTCATCTAGGAGCTTGTTCCGGTGCTGGATTATCGCCGAAACGCTCATTCCCTGCGCCCTGTGTGGATGCCGTAGCTTCAATAGAGCCTTGCAAACAACTCGGCGTGCACTCTCTGCCCTGATGCCCCCAATCATCTCTCCGGTCTGTTTATAACTGTGTCCATGCCGAAAGTAGCCCTCCAAAGCGGCTTGCTCACGGGCCTCCAGCGTGCGGACTGCAGCAAGGATGCCATGCACATGCGCATCGCCGTGGTCAGTGTTGACACGAAACACTTGGCAGTATATCTTTATAGCATAATCGTTGTCGGTCACTTGTTCAAATTCCCACTATAACCCTAAAGTCTATTATGCGTACACTATACTACCTTAAATTCCCTAAGTCAACAAAATTAACAGCTGGCATTCCCTGAAAACACCATGCCAATGACTTATAATGTTTAGCGCAGGGGTGGTGTTGCAGAATATGGATTTTCCGGATGTTGGCGAACGTATTGCCATGCTGAGGACTGCAAAAGGCGTAAATGCTAGCGAAATGAGCAGGGCAATTGGAAAGAGCGACAACTTTATCAATAAAATTGAGAACAAAAAATCGAAACCATCGATGGACGCACTGTACGATATCTGCAAGTTTTTTAATATTACACCAAAAGAGTTCTTTGACGATGGTGCTGATGAGCCTGAGCTATTGAGGGAGATGATACTGGACTACAAGAGGCTTCCTCCTGGGGAGCAGCACCAGATTGCGGGCCTGGCAAAGACTTTGGCTACAAAGGGCTTGCGTTAGCGATTTCTGTGCCCCGCATGGGCGTTGTTTCCAAAAAGCGGCATCCCAAAATATCTTTGAGAAGTTCAAACAGAATCGAGCATTGGAGTATAATGTCAAGCGAATGTTCTTCAAACCGCAAGGCTTGCTTTTTGAAGAACCCAACAATTTAATGAAACAGGAACTTAGGGAGCCTGGACTCTACAACACCATAATCGGTGCAGTAGCGACAGGCAGTTCTAAGCTAAACGAAATCGTGACGAAAATTGACATTTTGGCTTATGCCCACGAGGGGGACAAAGCTTTTTTTGCGAGTGCAAATGGACTAACGAGCAGGTGGATAGCCGTACCTTGAACAATTTGATGGATATGCATCCATCGTTTTGCAAATCAAAACACATCCCCATTTTCTGTTCTCTGCAAGAAAGCATCAACATTGTAATACGGTATTTCCGAACCATATTCCGCTTTCAAGAACTCAATGAAATCGTTGTCTGCGATATGTCGTCACCGGCTGCACTCTTGGCATCGGCATATAATTTGTTAGGCAAAAGCATATTCAAAGCCGTGTCATTCTTTTTAACAGGAAGCACCACCTTTATATGCAGTAGTTTAATACATATTTTTTTGTGCTGTCAAGATGGCAATTTACTTGTTACTTGGCTGCGACTTGTGCGCAGAATGACGAAACTTTTGAGGTCGACCGTGAAGTAACCATCGGTATAATTTCTTCTTGTAATTCTTAATGATTTCGGCTATAATGCAATTGCAGTTGCAAATCGGACGAGAAGAGGGCTTGGCTATGTATATTGAACGACACATAGAGGATGTATTGAAGTCAGCCATTAACGAGAAAGGTGCGCTTTGCGTAACCGGAGCAAGACAGGTTGGCAAATCGACTGTCCTTAAAACTTTGTTCACAGGTCATAAAGAGCTGACTTTAGACGAAAGCAGGCTGCTAAGAATTGCGACTATGCATCCCGAGGAATTTTTCGTACAATTTGAGCCGCCCGTTTTTATTGACGAAATTCAATATGCACCTACACTTTTTCCATACATTAAGATTCACATCGATAAAACGGGTGCGAAGGGAGCTTTTTTGCTTTCAGGCTCACAGCGTTATGAAATGATGCAGGGTGTAACCGAGAGCTTGGCGGGGCGGATCAACTTGATAGACCTCTATGGGCTTTCCATGCGTGAAATCCTTGGGGATGATTGCAGGGACGAATTTATGCCGACGAAGGATTTTTTAGATAAACGTAACCCCAAACCACTCAAGTACAGCGAGATTTGGGATAACATTTGGCGCGGATTTTTCCCTGAGATTGTTGTAGAGGGCACTAACTGGTCTCGCTTTTATTCAAGTTATGTGCGGACGTACCTTGACCGTGATGTATCGAAGCTAGGGCAAGTCGGCAATCTTCTCCAGTTTGAAAAGTTCATGGTTTCCGTGGCTGCGAGAACAGGGCAGCTACTCAACATTGCCGATGTTGCAAAGGATACGGGCATAAGTCAGCAGACAGCCGAAAAGTGGCTTTCGATACTGATAGCCTCGAACATCGTGTATGTGCTGAAGCCCTACTACAACAATGTTTTGAAGCGGTTAATAAAGACGCCGAAGATTTATTTTTTGGATACGGGGCTTGCGAGCTACTTGATTGGTTGGGATAACGCACAGGTTTTGCAAAACGGTGCAATGTCCGGAGCGTTCTTTGAAACCTTTGTTATCGGAGAAGTAATAAAGTCATGGGCGAACAAAGAAGGAGTCACTCCTAACATGAACTTCTTCTTTTACCGCGACAAGGATGGCAATGAGATTGATTTGCTCATTAAGCGCGGCGACACCCTGTACCCCATTGAGATGAAGAAACATGTAACCTGCGATAAGGGCGACATAGCCGCATTCAAACAGCTTGACAAAATACCTGACATAAAGCGAGGCGAGGGTTGTGTCGTCTGCATGGCCGATGATGTTTTCCCGATAATCGGGTCAGACCGGGCTGTCGGTGTGCGATACCTGTAAGAGTTCGTACTCACTCGAGTGCCGGTTGCCGCATGGCCCAGTGCAGCAGCGTCAAGACTGAGTTTGCTTACGGCGAAGAATTTAATGATTTTCAAGAGATGGAGATGAAATGGTTTGCTTATGTAAACTGGTATAACAACACACGCATACACGGAAGTCTTGGTTATGCGCCCCACTCGGCATCATTGTCGGCGCTGTTCCTCGCTTCCGGGTTTGGCTCTTTTGCTCCGAATTTTGCGTAGTTGTCCAAGCATTTACCGGATTGTCAAAAACATTGCTACATGGTATACTGAGGCATGCTTAGGTCGCTTGGCGGCTCGCAAGGGAGATAATTGGTGCGGAAATGGCGAAAACAATTCACAAAGCAAAAGACAACTCCATAAAAATGGTGCTTGACAAGCCTGAGATGCTTGTATCATTTCTTAAGAATTTCATACCGATAGACATATTGAGAGATGTGCAGCCCTCAGATGTCGAAGACGTCTCTGCTCGTTTCCTGACGCTGGTTTCCGAACAAAAGGACAGCGACACAATCAAGCGCATCAACCTCAAAGGCGGCCGCCCGATGTTTGTCGTCGCCACTGTCGAGCATGAGTCGAAGGTGAATTTTCGAGCACCCTACAAAATGCTTCTGTACATCGCCCTGATACTGGATGCTTATGAAAAGGAAGTCGTCGAGGAAGCCGGGAAAGCACATGGGCAAAGAAGAGGGTAAACCCCACTTTGCGGAAGGCATTCAAATACCCGCCCGTGCTGCCGATAATTTTCTACGACGGAAACACGAAATGGACGGCAGAGACAAACTTCCTGTACAAGACGCAGATGCACGAGGTGTTTGAAAAGTACATACCAAAGTTTGAATACGAGCTCGTTGACCTAAACGACTATAGCATAGAGGCATTGACGGAATACGGCGATCTGCTGTCGCTGTTTATGATACTAGATAAAATAAAGTCACCGGAGGAGCTGGGAAGCGTGCTGTCCTCGATTCCCGGCGACTACGTGGAGCGGCTGAAATCAAACGTGCCGGCCCACCTCAGAAAACTATTGGCGGATGTGGTGCAGGTGCTGCTCACAAAGATTGACGTGCCGCAGGAAGAAATTGACGAAGTGGCAGAAGGAATTTACGAGAGGGGTGTGCCCGAAATGTTCAATATTGAAAACTATAGCGTCCAAGAAACAAGGCGCAAGGCCAGGGAGGAAGGCATTAAAAAAGGCAAAAGAGAAGGTAAGAGAGAAGGCAAAAAAGAAGGCAAGAAAGAAGGCAAGAGAGAAGGCATAGACCTGTTGGCTAAACTGTTAGAAGAGGGTCTAACTTTGGAAGAAGCTCTTGAAAAAGCAAAGTGCGAAACCACACTTGAGTGAGTACGAACTCAACTTTGCCGCAACGTCTCGCCATTTTTGCATCAAGCCGCCGCAAAAAGCGATTTTCTGCTCGAAAATGCGCATCTGACAAAAATGTCGCAAAAAAGCTTTCGCCAATTGCTCCATTGCGCCTTTGCAGGAGGTTCTAGTTCTCCTTTATGTACAGTGCTCCGAATGCCATGTGTGAGGGTATTGCGGACGTCCTTCGCTGTTGTCGTTCTTGAACGATTTTGAGTATATCTCCGCTGTCGACCCGAAATCAAATTCGAGCGCACGAAAAAATCCACGACAACCGACACTGTGGCGGCTAAATACAGTGGCGCTGAACTGAAGAGTGATGGTTTGCTTTGCATCCTTGCGCATTGCTGGAAACTGCGATATACTTAGCGAAACAAATTTATGCAGTTAGGGAGCAGTTTATGAAAATATCTGTAATCGGAACCGGATATGTTGGGCTGGTGACCGGGACGTGTTTTGCTGAAATGGGGAACACAGTCTATTGCGTGGATACCGCCCATGAGAAAATAAAAAGTTTGGAGCAGGGCGTTATACCAATATATGAACCGGGCCTTGGGGAAATGGTGAAGCGGAATACGGGAGAGAAACGCCTCGTCTTTACCACCTCGCTTGAGTACGCCATAAAAGACACCCCGGTTTGCTTCATAGCCGTAGGGACGCCTATGGGGGAAGACGGCAGCGCAGACTTGCAATACGTGCTGGGCGCCGCAAAGGAAATTGGACGCTATATGGCTCGAGAAATGATAATAGTGGACAAATCCACCGTGCCGGTCGGCACGGCGGACAAGGTCACCGAAACCATAAGCGCAGAGCTAAAGCAAAGGGGCGCAGATTTTAAGTTCACGGTGATATCAGTACCAGAATTCCTGAAGGAAGGCTCTGCCGTAGCCGACTGCATGAGCCCCGACAGGGTAGTGATTGGCTCGCCGGACAAGGAAGTGACCGAAACCATAAAGGAGCTTTATTCGCCGTTTGTCCGCAACAGCGACCGATTCATAGTAATGGACGCCAGAAGTGCAGAAATGACAAAGTACGCCGCCAACGCAATGCTGGCAACGCGCATATCTTTTATGAACGAAATTGCGACGATATGCGAAGCCACGGATGCGGACATAAACATGGTGCGGCTGGGGATAGGCAGCGACAGCCGAATCGGCTACAGCTTCCTGTATGCTGGCTGCGGGTACGGCGGGAGCTGCTTCCCAAAAGACGTACAGGCGCTGATTAGGACGGCATCGGACTATGGATGCCCGGCGGGGATACTGAAAGAAGTCGAAACCGTCAACAATAGGCAAAAAACCGTCCTGGTTGACAAAATCGTCAAGCGCTTCGGGGAAAACCTGGCCGGGCGGCGCTTTGCTGTATGGGGGCTGGCATTCAAGCCCAACACCGACGACTGTCGCGAAGCCCCATCACTGACAATGATAAGGGAGTTGTTAAAAAGAGGGGCAAGCATCGCAGCTTACGACCCAAAAGCGGTGGATGAAGCCAAAAAGATGCTCGGTGAAAATGACAAAATCACATACGCTCACAGCAAATATTCCGCCCTGAACGATGCCGACGCAATGCTGCTCGTCACCGAATGGAAAGAATTCAGAAGCCCCGATTTCGATGAAATGAAAATGAGGATGAAAACACCCGTCATATTCGATGGGAGGAATCAATACAGCGGCAAAGCGATTTCGAAAATGGGGTTCGAATATTACCCAATAGGGCTCCGGCAGCCCCTCGCCGCTCCTTGAGCCTCCCAAACCTTAGCCAACGCATGAGAAAATCGAAGCGCTACGAAGCGAGGCCATAAAAAAATCTAACCGGTTCGCCAATCCCCAAATCATTAGCTGCGCCTGTGTACAGAGGCAAACGCTCCAGGCGGATTGCCTGAAAACCGGCAGCATAAGCCTCCCAAACGATATCTCTGCGGTTGTCAATCTCGACAAAACTGGAACTCAGGAGCCCACTCACTGTTGACAACATCCGGACGTTCAACGCACTGCTTTCAGAGTTTTCGAGGACACTAGGTGATTGCGAGGAGGTGCAGAGTGAAGGACAATAATCAAAGTGAAAAAATGGCGGAACAAAAAACAGTGGAGCAACCCAGCTCTGATGCCGGAAATGGAAGTGCCTCTGAGATTTTTTCAATAAAGGCCTTGTTTAAAACTTTTAAGCGGAAACTGATACCATTTGTACTTCTTAACATCTCTGCTATACTACAGTACGTTTTCCGTTTTCTTCCCGATTTTCTGCAGCGCCATGACATCCTTATACACATAGTTCTTGCTGTATTGCTTATGCTAGTCCCCGAAATAATTAAATACCTGCGCTATAGACGCAAAAAAATAATCGCTGACCAAGGCCGCTACAGGCGAAAACTGTGCAAGAACTTTGTGGCTATGGCAGTTCTTCTATTTTTTGGATTTGGCACATTTTTGTTTTTTTCTTACCGCCATTTTTTTTTACGAAACGAGGTGCCACACGCCACTGTGATTGTTGCAGGTTACAACCACACTGTGCAAATTTGTGAAAATGGTGACTTGCGTGCCTGGGGGTGCAACCGCTATGGGCAACTTGGAGACGGCACTATGTATTCCAGCAACGAGCCTGTGCACGTGAGGGGAATTAGTTCTGTCGAATCCGTTTCGGCAGGTTGGCACAATCTTGCACTGCTAAGCGATGGCACACTGATGGCTTGGGGGCGCGGTTCGCATGGGCAATTAGGTAACGGCTCTGAGGTGGACAGCCGCATACCCGTGGCTGTCCAGGTGCTAGAGGATGTTAAGGCTTTTGCCGTCGGTGGGTATCACTCTGTTGCGATACAAACCAACGGCTACTTGTGGGTGTGGGGGAGCAACACCTTTGGTCAACTCGGCACAAGCGATTACTATAGCCGTTTCACACCTTATAAAATAATGGATTCGGTCAGATATGTCTCAGCTGGAGCGAGGCATACGGTGGCCATCCGCAACGACGGCAGCGTGTGGACTTGGGGGGCAAATGCACACGGTCAGTTGGGGGATGGGTCTAACGTAAGCCGAGCCTATCCATATTTAATTCCAACAGCTGGTCCTGTCTCACAGGTCTCGTCGGGCTCATGGCACACCGTGGCAATAAAGGCTAACGGAGATTTGTGGGCTTGGGGAAGTAATGTGCATGGCCAGCTGGGGATTGAATTGGACTTCAGCTTTTCTCCTCGGCGAGTGCCACTGGGTTCAGTTGCTTCTGTTTCGGCTGGCGTTAGACATACAGTCGCAAAGCAGGATTGTGGTCGATTGTGGGTGTGGGGCGGCAATTTCCGTGGCCAGCTCGGTGTTGGCGCAGATGCGCACAGCAGTCAACCCTTTAGTATATTAGAATCTGTGAAGCAAGCCTCAGCTGGCTGGAATCATACTGTGGCTTTGCAAGAAAATGGAGATTTGTGGGCATGGGGATGCAATAATTATGGACAACTAGGCGACCGCACTGATATCAGCCTCCGAACTGCACCTGAAAGAATCAATGAGCGTATCGGCGTCGCAAAACTTTCAGCAGGCGCAAGTCACTCCCTAATGCTCAGGGAAGATGGGCGTTTATTAGCATGGGGTGACAATCGCTTTGGACAGTTGGCTCTTGGCTCCAGTGAACTCCTCTACAGGCCAGTTCAAATGCCATCGAACTACCTCATTACTTCCATTTCTGCAGGTGCACGGCATACGATGGCTATTAAAAGTGACGGCAATTTGTGGGCTTGGGGATTAAATGCACACGGTCAGTTGGGTGATGGTAGCATAATAAGTCGCTCTACTCCGGTATTTATCACAACAGATAACCCTGTTGAGCAAGTCGCAGCGGGCGCAAGGCACACTATGGCTGTGAAGTATAATGGCGATTTGTGGGCTTGGGGAGATAACTCGCATGGTCAATTTGGCAATGGCAGTACATCAAGCAGCAAAAGCCCCATATTTATAATGCATTCTGTGAGACTTGTAGCCACAGGCTGGAACCACACTATTGTCCTAAGGAACGATGGTACACTGTGGGCTTGGGGCAGTAATGAGCACGGCCAGCTAGGTAACGGAACTAAGCACGACAGCTTGATTCCCATACCAATACATCTGGATAATGTTTCAGCTATTTCGGCTGGTGCTACTCACTCGGCGGCTCTACAGGACAATGGTGCTCTGTGGGCTTGGGGCAACAATGACCACTGGCGATTAGGTGTTGCCACTGTGGAAAATCACTACCATACTAACCCCACTCATATATTGGATGACGTTGCGTACGTTGAGTCCGGTTGCCATCACATGTTTGCAATAATCAGAACCGGCGGCACATTGAAAGCTTGGGGCTGGAATGGTTATGGGCAGCTTGGAACTGGATGCTTTGAGACGCCTCGCGAACCTACCCCAGTTAAAACAGGCGTCTCTTCCGTCTCCACAGGCTGGGCACATACGTTAGCTGTAACAACTGATGGAGACGTGTGGGCTTGGGGACTAAATCGCCATGGAATGCTAGGTTCTGGAGTTCCTCCGCAACAACTCCAGCCTAACCGGCTTCCCCCCTACGATTTCATATCAGTTTCTGCCGGCGCGCGTCATACCCTCGCCATTGATAGATATGACAGCCTGTTTAGCTGGGGAGCTAATGACCAAGGGCAGCTAGGCATTAATTATACCTTTACCCGGCAATCGCCCGAATTCATTGACAACCCCATCTTGTTTTCATCGGCGAGCAGGTATCATTCGGCAGCAATAAAAGCCAATGGCACACTTTTGACTTGGGGAGGCAATGGATTAGGGCAATTGGGCAATGGAAGCACTGAGACAAGCTTCAGCCCCGTGGAGATAATGGATTCCGTTACCTCTGTTTCGGCTGGTCATAGGCACACCGTAGCGCTAAAAGCTGACGGTAGCATGTGGGCGTGGGGCTGCAATCGTTCCGGGCAACTGGGTATCGGCTCTATAGACGCAGAGCCTCAGCTTGAGCCAATCCCTATACTGGAATCCGTTAATGCAATTGCTGCGGGGATAGGGAACACGCTGGCAGTGCTAAACGATGGCAGCTTGCTCTCTTGGGGGGCACATTATAATGGTCAACTGGGCGATGACAGTACGGAATCGCGTAGCACCCCAAAACAAATATTTGATTCGGTGCAGTCTATTGCCATTGGCAGCTGGCACTCGGCAGCTATACGCACTGACGGAACTTTGTGGGTTTGGGGCAACAATACCTGGGGTCAACTCGGCAATGGCAGCACAGGGGGAACTAATAGCACACTTATGCCCGTCGAGTTGGAGGCTTCCGCTGTCTATGTTTCAGCGGGCGAGCGTCACACTGTCGCTATTTTGGACGACGATAGCCTGTGGGCTTGGGGCTATAATGGGCACGGACAACTTGGGGATGGAAGCACGACGACTCGCTACACCCCAATTAAAGTAATGGAGTCAATTGCCTTTGTTTCAGCCGGAGAGCATTACACGATTGCTATACAAAATGATGGTAGCGTTTGGGTTTGGGGGCAAAATAGCTACTCCCAGCTGGGTAATGTTGGAGCAGTTCGTAACGCACCTGCACTCATATGGTAATCCGCCGGAACCAAAATCCTGCCATCCCGCCGGAGCGGCTGCTGACAGTTTTGGGTTCAAAAAGGACAAAAAATTGACGGTCGATTTTTTGTACGTGCGTTCCCCCAAGTGTTTCATTTTTCGCTAGACTCACTTCTCGACCCCGCAAAAAGCATATTCGGCAACAACAGCACATGCTCAGGGATACCTACAATAAATGAAGACGAGGAACAAGTTTTCGTGAATTTCGAAGACGTAAAAAGTGCGGAGCCACCCCAAGTGATTTTTAATTTCGACAGCAAGCTAAACCATCGTTTCACTTTTGCTTTGGGCCTTGCGATGTCAGTAAGAAGCTTGACTGACGATAAGTCTGATCGGCCTCCTGTAATGCACAGGTTCTGCTTGACTCGCAAAAGACTCAACGATGAGGGTCAGAAAATAATTAAAGACAGCCTTGATATTAGAAGGAAGCTAAACATCGACGAGGAACGTATTAGCAATTTAGTCGGGTATTCCACACTATGGAAAATGGACAAAGCGTTTCACGCTTATATCTCCGACAAAAATGGCTTTGTTAGGTAACCGCTGATTTGACAACGGAATGCTGACTTGGTTGCCTCGTTTTACGACTCGTTGACAGGTACAAGGCAGATTGAGTTGGATATACAGAATGATGTCAATGACGTCGAGCAACACTTTAAGAAAATCAACCTTTTGCATATGAACTTTCGCTTGGCGATTTCACACAATCGGCAAGCAGATAAAGTGGTGAAGATATTCGAAGAGCACTACCGATGCAATATATCTATCCTTGATTAAGTCTCCACGGCACTTTCGCCAAACCTAAGGTTTATGTATTTATTCCGTGATAAAAAGCGTCATGGTACAGTTCTCAAAACACCTTTACAAAATTTGACGCCTATGATAAAATGCCGAAGAATTGGCTGGCAGCAACGACTTTCAAATAACATATCGAAAATCGAGAAAAAGCAATAAATGTTAGTTCTATTGGGATTGCTAATGCTTGTCCCTGCACTAATCTCAGTTCTGCGCTACAAACGCTTCAAAGGATATGAACTTCCCACACAAAAGCGGGGTAGTGTTGCTTTTGATTTAATTTCATTGGGTATTTTACCATGCTATTGAGAGGGTGGCAATTGGATAGTTCAATCCATATTTAAGAAGTCTTGGAACAAGCTTTATCGAGGTCGACGAGCGAGGAGCTATTGTCTGGGAGACTTACGCAACGAGTGCATATGCGCAAGCAAGCTTTGTTTTTATGTGCATGCCGAGTGTAAGCGACAAGGAAATATCGGATGCGTTGCTCCTCTTGCTCGGTTGATGGTTTGCAGTGTCCTGAATAGGTACTGAATTTTTTTATTTAATATGGAGGCAAGTATATGAAAGGCATTATCCTTGCCGGCGGTGCAGGCACTCGCCTATATCCGCTGACGCAGGTCACTAGCAAGCAACTATTGGCGATATATGACAAGCCTATGATTTTTTATCCACTCTCAACGCTGATGCTTGCGGGGATAAAGGATATCCTCATAATCTCCACCCCAACAGACTTACCAAACTTCGAGAGGCTGCTTGGGGATGGGCAAAATCTTGGGCTGAAGCTCTCTTACAAAGCCCAGCCCTACCCGGACGGACTGGCGCAGGCATTCATCCTTGGGGAGGAATTTATCGGCAATGACAGTTGCGCAATGGTGCTCGGGGACAATGTCTTTTATGGAAATGGTTTTTTTAAGCTCCTCCAAGTCGCTGCGCAAAAAAACCAAGGAGCTACAGTATTTGGCTATTATGTCGATGACCCTGAGCGATTTGGTGTAGTTGAGTTTAACTCGGAAGGCAAGGCTATCTCACTGGAGGAAAAGCCGCAAGCGCCTAAATCGAACTATGCTGTAACAGGGCTATACTTTTACGACAACAAATGTGTTGAGTATGCAAAGAGTCTAAAACCCAGCGCTAGAGGTGAGCTTGAAATAACCGATCTCAACCGTATTTATCTTGAAGAAAATTCACTTGAGGTATCCCTGCTTGGGCGCGGCTATGCTTGGCTTGACACAGGAACCATCGACAGCCTGATGGACGCCTCATATTTCATTATGGCGGTCGAGAAAAGACAGGGGATAAAAATAGCTGCCATCGAAGAAGTAGCATACCGTATGGGTTTCATTGATGAAACACAGCTGAAAAGGCTGGCAGAGGGTTATGGAAAGTCTCCTTATGCCGAATATCTTAACAAGGTTTTAAGTGGGAGAATCAGATGAATATAACCAAAACAAAGTTGCAAGGGGCCTATATCGTAGAGCCGCAGGTGTTCGAGGACTCTCGCGGTTGGTTTATGGAAACATATAACAAGAAGAAAACGCCTCAAATAGAGTGCGATTTTGTCCAAGATAACCATTCGTTCTCGGCCCTAAAAGGAACGCTTAGGGGCATCCACTTCCAATACCCACCTATGGAGCAGGCCAAGCTAGTCCGATGCGTCCGAGGCTCAGTCATGGATTTTGCAATTGACTTGCGCCCCGATAGCCAAACATACAAGCAATGGATTAAAGTTGAGCTATCAGAGAAAAACAAGAAGCAATTGTTTATCCCGCGTGGGTTCGGCCACGCTTTTATAACATTGACAAATGACGCAGAGGTGGTGTATAAAACAGATAACTACTACAGTCCTGAGCATGACGGAGCGATTTCATGGTCCGACCCGGATATTGGAATTGATTGGGGCATAGACAAGCCCATGCTTTCTGAAAAGGATAGCAAAGCCCCGCTACTGAAGGAGGTATCTTTGTGAAGGTGTTAGTGACAGGCGGTGCCGGATTTATAGGCGGCAATTTCATACATGAAACAATAAAGACACATCCCGACGACACAGTCATCTGTGTTGACAAGCTCACGTACGCAGGGAATATGGAAACCCTTGCGCCTGTCATCGACAGCAAGAACTTCCATTTTGAAAGAGCCGACATCGCAGACTCCACCGCAATTAGGTCGATATTCGAAAAGCACAAGCCCGATTATGTAATAAACTTTGCGGCCGAGAGTCACGTCGACAGGAGCATAGAAAATCCCGGCGTGTTCCTGACGACCAACATAATAGGCACTCAAGTGCTGCTTGATGCCTCTCGCAATTTTGGCGTGGCAAGGTACCACCAAGTCTCGACAGACGAAGTGTATGGCGACCTGCCGCTCGACAGGCCTGATTTGCTATTTACGGAAGAAATGCCGATTCACACATCAAGCCCGTATTCCGCATCCAAGGCCGGGGCTGACCTTCTCTGCCTTGCATACGCAAGGACGTATAAAATGCCTATCACGATATCAAGGTGTAGCAACAACTACGGCTCTTACCATTTTCCAGAGAAGCTCATACCTCTGATGATAACAAACGCAATGAAGGACATTCCACTGCCTGTGTATGGCAAAGGAGAGAACGTCCGCGACTGGCTATATGTAATCGACCACTGCAAGGCCATTGACCTGATAGTCAGGAAAGGCACGGCGGGAGAGGTGTACAACATAGGCGGGCACAACGAAAGAAGGAACATAGACGTTGTAAAATCAATAATCAAGCAGCTCGGCAAGTCCGAAAAGCTGATTAGCTACGTAACGGACCGCCCCGGACATGACCTGCGCTATGCAATCGACCCGGCAAAGATTTCAAGCGAACTGGGCTGGCTGCCGGAGACTAAGTTTGAAGACGGGCTGAGCCAAACTATTCAATGGTACAAGGACAACCGCAAGTGGTGGGAGCGCATCTTGAGCGGCGAATACAGGAGCGAGTCATGATACTTGTGACAGGCGCATTGGGGCAACTCGGTTCCGATGTTGTGTCAGAGCTAAATAAACGGCGGCGCCCCATATGATGTGGACTCGCCAAAAGCTCCGCTACAAACCTACGAGAAAAGCAAGCTGGCAGGCGAGGAGGCTATTCGGAAATTACTTGACAAGCACTATGTGGTCAGGAACTCGTGGGGTGTTCGGACGAAATGTGCAGATTTCGGCAACACTTGGTTCTTCCGAGAGCTTCCGTATTAGCGCAAAAGGACATTTTTTAGATTGTTGCTACTCAGTGCCTACTACCAGGCTTTCTTGCCTGGCACTGAATAGTCATCCACGTCATCCGTGTCACCAACACGGCACGAAACCTGTGGGGGTGCGGTTGCAGTTGCGTACGTTCTAAAGATTGTGGTAAAATGCGAGCTAGGCGCAAAGGTCGATGTTGCATAGTGCTTCGAGCCTGTTGAATAGTCTGATTTGGTTCCTCTTCTTGCACCACACATTGTTGCTGCGCCGGAGGCATACTGTGCTAATGGCAGAGCACGCGCAGGAGAGTAATTATAGTCAGGGGAACCGCGCCGTAAATTTATTTTCAGAGGGGTTATTGTCATGGAAGTTGTTTACGAGCGTTGCTGTGGGTTAGACATACACAAGAAGAGTATAACCGCTTGTGTTATTGTCGGAAAAAAGAAAGAGATACGCACATTTGGGACGATGACGGATGATTTGCTGGAGATGACGGCGTTTCTCAAGGAGAGCGAAGTCCAAATGACGGCAATGGAGAGTACGGGGTCGTATTGGAAGCCAATCTTCAATATAATGGAGGTGGAAGAGGTACCAGTGATATTGGTGAATGCAGCACACATAAGGAATGTACCGGGGCGAAAAACCGATGTAAAGGATGCAGAGTGGATAGCGGACTGTCTCAAACATGGACTTCTCAGAGCAAGTTTCGTTAAGCCCAGGGATCAACGTGAATTGTGTGAGCTGATACGCTATCGCGGAAGCATGATTGAGGAACGTGCCAGAGAGTATAACCGGAGTCGGAAAGGTGTCGGCACAGACAATCATTGCTGAAATCGGCACGGACATGAGCCGCTTTCCCATCGGCAGAGCACCTGGCATCATGGGCTGTATGTGTCCGGGCAGCAACGAGAGCGCCGGGAAGCACTAGGGTTTAATGTAACTCTGGAAGAAGCGGCATAGCGGAAAACCAACAAATCAGTCTATAAAAAATGCTCACTTGGGAGCTTGTTTGCTGCGCCTACTCAGCATTGTGCTCTATTCAAGTCCGGTGGAAGGTTTCACAGGAGGAGTTACTATACATTCATGCGTTTCTCGTGATCTAAATTATGGAATGCTTGCATACAGCAAAAATATGGGATATACTAGGCAAAATATTCTGTTAAGCGTTCACAGTGTATGAGCAGGTGCGTTAAAATGCACACTGAAGTAATTAAGAAAAGAGGCGCCGCTACATGAAAGGGGTAATCCTTATGCGACTGTACCCGACCAAAATATCTTTGTATGAAGCCACCCAATCACCTCGTATACACTAATTATAGCGTATACAGAATTGGATTTACATGGCTTGTTTAATGTTTTTCAACAACAATTCCTGAATTTTAGTGAATTTCTCTCTCGATGCATGATTATTAACAATGAAACCAGAGGTTTAGTTAATGAGCAAACTTAACTTCAAATTAAAGCATTTTGTAATGATTCTTTGTAGCCTTGCCATAGTTGTTGTGAGTGCCCTCTCGTGGCTTCACTTTAGTACTGCGGACTTGTTTTTCACAAGGTTTGATAGGCAGGAACAAGTTTTTTCTCAAGAAATTCTATATCAGCATTTACACGATTTTGAGTTGCTGGAAAATGGTGTGATTCGATCAATTTCTCATAATCCATGGATTACCATACATTCAGACCCTAACGTTGCCGGAAATAATCTCGAGGTTAGGGTGAGTCATCTTAGTATTCATGAGATAAGTGCTCAGGTCTTTTTTGCGTATGAAGCAGGAAATTTCACAGAACGAAACTCGGTAAGCTTCTCACTAAGAAACGGTTTGAATTTAGTGCCCTTGCCAAGCTCAGGTCTGGCTGCTCTTCGGTTGGCTCTTACCGAGGAGCCGTATATAACTATGGCTATAGACAAAGTGGCTCTAGTGAGCTATGCGATAATACCAGGGCTGACCAATATGAACACAATAGAGTGGATAATGCTTGCGGGTGTTATTCTGCTGATGTATATGTTATTTTCAAATTTGTTAAAAAGCCATTCTCGAGCTATTATAGCGGCAGCATTTCTAATTCCGGCTGTATTTGTTGCCCTCCAAGGTGCGACACAGCTAATGACTGCAGATGAGTTTGGCTATATGCGCAGAATCACTAATATGCAACAACTTGACGTTCGGACGCTTTCCCAGTATCGCACAACACAACTGTTTTTGGGCAGTTTATTTAACATCCTGCGTGGGTTTGGATTTACACATGATCTTGTCTTTGTCCCTCCAAATCACCATATATTCTATCAAACTTATAAAGCGGCAAGCTGGTTGCTTAGCGCTTCTTTTTTGAATGGAATTTTATATGTATTATGGAAATGGTATATACCTGCACAGCTAAAACTGCATAAATGGATAGCCCCTACAATACTAGGGCTCATAGGAATGTTGCTTTTTTCATTGCCGCTTAATTCATTGATGCTAAAGGTTGCCAATAATGATGCAACCTCTGCGTTTCCTTCTATACTTGGAGTGCTGCTCGCCGGTGTGTTCATAATGCATAAGAAAAAATCTTATGCAATTGCAGCGACAGTGTTTGCGCTTCTGGGCATTTTTGATAAAGTGCCTGCCTCACCCTGGTTTTTAGTAACCTTGACGCTCGTTATACTGGGTGTACATCTTCACAATCGGCATCTGGTTTGGCATCGGAGGCTCACTATAGCAGCGGCCGTATTGACCGGATTGCTTTTGGCTTGCGTTTTAGCTGCAATCCTCCATTTTGCAGACATCATTTCGCAACTATCGCCCGAATTCCTAGCGCATGAATGGATAACTCATGGCTTTAATATGTATCTTGCAATATTTCCCATTATATATATTGTCAGACTTCTTTATGCAGGGCATGCAGGTCTCAGTGAAATTGACCCACTTTTTCCATATGTTGCAGTAGTTATTTTGTGGGCTACAATCTTTGCAGCTGCGCTGCTGCTATATGAGGCCTACCGACTGGGAAGAGGCAGGCATAAGTTTTGCGAAAAACTAAATGCAGCATTTCCAAAGTTTCTAGGTAGCGTCATTACGGCTATGCTTGTCGTTTCTGTCATTGGCTCGTACACCGCTGCAGGGAGCGCAGGTGAGGGAGGGTTTGTATCTGACGGTGGGTTGATTGGTGCACATACCCCTTTTTTTGGTGCACATACCAGAGCAGAACATTATTTCAGGAAGACTTTAGTTCATTATGCCACAAACATACTCGTGCTGCCTACGGCCATGCTTATTTTGTTCTGTTTTCTCGTAGTTTTGCTTTTTAGATGCAAACTGCCGAGGAGAGCGTCACGCAAATTTTATTTTTTGGCTGCGATTTTAATGGGTTGCAGCATTTTGCCAACGGTCTTTTCGATTGGAGGCCAACCGGGGGGGGGAGGTATAGTGCTATAATAATAAATTTTAGCGTAATTAGTGCCATTGCGCTGTGCTGCCGACTTATTGACTGGGATAAGGTCGCACTTCGAATTTCTAAGCGTGAGCCGTTTAGATAT
>Ga0209755_10002281_pt1 | contig 26714 bp, 19 predicted proteins | sample TergutCo191P1_FD_187301 | JGI IMG/M metagenome (GOLD analysis project Ga0209755, IMG submission 187301) | Cornitermes sp. P1 segment gut microbial communities from Petit-Saut dam, French Guiana - Co191P1 (SPAdes) (version 2) | ecosystem: Host-associated > Arthropoda: Insects > Digestive system...
ATTTTAGACGAGCCGACGAATCACTTAGACCTGGCATCACGTGAGTGGATAGAGGGTGTTGTTGATGGATATGATGAGACACTTATTTTTATTTCGCACGACAGGTACTTTATAGACAGGTTTGCGACACGCATCTGGGAGCTTTCGGACGGCGAGTTTACCGATTTCAAAGGTACGTATGCACAGTATATGGAAAACAAAAAGTCGCCGCGCTCTCCACAGCCGAAAAAGGGAAGTGATGAGAGCAGAGGTGGGTTTTCGAAGGGAGATAAGGCGGCGAAGAAAAAGTTAAAGCCGTCTGATTCTCAAAAGGAGCTTAGACGACTCGAACGGGAGATATCAAAGATTGAATCGGAAATAGACGATTTATCACTGCAAAAAGAGCAGCACTCCAGCGACTATGAGAAGTTGATGGAGCTCGAAACTAAGGAGCAGGAGTTAAACCTCGAGCTGGAGCGGTTGCTGGCAGAGTGGGAGGAAGTTGCAGAGTAGGAGGCACAGTTCTCAACGTCATGCGAGAGCAAATGTTCACAAAAACTTAATAAATGCACCCAAATGTAGAAACCTTGTAGAAAAAAGATGCCTTTCAGTTTTAATATTCTACAGCAAACGCCCCAAAGTGTGAAATCTTCAACTTTGGGGTGTTTGCACTGCGGTTGCAATCTTGATACGGGTTGTGATATGCTCACGCAGCAAGCAAAACGGCGGTTGGGTTGCTTCTCTGAAAGGAGGGGCAATGACTTTAACAGAAACAATTGCGTTACTTATGTTGATTGCGTATGTAGTCTATCTTGTGGTGTATATATCCCGTGACAAGGAGTAACGCCACACCCTAACTTGGCGCGGCGTTCTTCCTAACAAACATAGTTATTCGAGGAGCGACCCGTCAACAAAAAGCCGCCCGATTGCTTGTTATGATAGCACATGGTACTGTGGTTTGTCAAGGCAAATATTTTTGCAAATTTACGGGAAACTCTCTCAAAACTTCAAAAATGAAAAACATACAAAAGCACATTATTGTTGAAAAAAGCACTTAACTATGATATGGTTAGCCAACATGAGTGTGAAAGGATGAAAGAATATGTCTAATGTAAAGTTTCTCTCAGGGGAGAATGTTCCGCTTGAAATGCACAAAGTTAGAATGGTGCAAAAGGTAAATCTGCTTCCGGTGGAGGAACGCTATAAGAGCATGAACGATGCCGGGTACAACACGTTTTTGCTTAGAAATCGTGATGTTTTCATGGATATGCTCACCGATAGCGGCGTTAACGCCATGAGTCAGGACCAGTATGCAGCAATGATGCAAGCAGATGACAGCTATGCGGGTTCGGAGACTTACTATAAACTGGAGGCAGTGCTGCAAGACATATTTGGCATGGAATACTTTCTACCGGCTCATCAAGGACGTGCTTGCGAAAATATCATAGCCCAGACGCTTGTTAAGCCCGGCACAGTCGCCATCATGAACTACCACTTTACAACCACAAAGGCTCATATAACAATAAACGGTGGCAGTGTTGAGGAAATTTTATACGATGAAGGCTACAAAATAAATAGTGAGGCGCCTTTCAAAGGCGATATTGATGTTGAAAAACTTAAAGAATCCATTAAACGCAACGGACGTGAGAACATCGCGTTTGTACGTATTGAAGCGGGTACGAACCTGATTGGCGGACAGCCTGTTTCTATGGCAAATATGCAAGAAGTTTCAAAAATCTGCCGTAGCGAGGGTATTAAACTCGTTTATGATGCCAGTTTGCTTGGCGATAATCTTTATTTTATCAAAAAACGCGACCCCAAGTACAAAGATAGCAAAATTATCGACATAACACGGGAAATTGCATCGCTTATGGACGTGCTGTATTTCTCGGCGCGTAAACTCGGCTCTGCTCGTGGCGGCGGAATTCTTGTTGCAGATGAAAAACTATTTCTTGAAATGCGCGAGCTTGTGCCGCTTTATGAGGGATTTCTCACTTATGGCGGCATGTCGGTGCGTGAAATGGAAGCTCTTGCAGTAGGGCTTAAAGAGACAATGGATATGGACGTAATAAGCCAGACTCCGATTATTGTTGAGGCTCTGTGTAATGAGCTTATCAAAAATAATGTGCCGGTCGTAACTCCGCCGGGTGGTCTCGGTTGTCACGTAGATGCAATGGAATTTTGTTCGCATATTCCGCAAATAGAATATCCGGCAGGTGCGCTTGCCGCTGCGATTTACATAGCCAGCGGTGTGCGCTGCATGGAGCGCGGCACTATGAGTGAGCAGCGTAATGCAGACGGCAGCGAGAAGCTTGCCGAAATGGAACTAGCCCGTATTGCTGTTCCGAGGCGTGTGTTTACGCTATCGCAGGTCAAATACACCGCCGACCGCATAAGCTGGCTGTACCTGCACCGCAGCATGATTGGCGGTCTGAAATTTGTCGAAGAGCCAAAGGTGCTTAGGTTCTTCTTCGGTCGCCTGGAGCCACTGGGAGATTGGCCGGAGCGGCTTGCAAGGCAGTTTAGAAAAGACTTTGGCGATAGTCTTTGATAGCATAGTGTCGTCATAATTAAAAGGCTGTTAAGCGAGGTGGCATAAATGTCAAACACCGGAAATTATTTAAAGTCGCTTTTTTCTCTGGAGGGAAAAGTCGTACTTTTGACAGGGGCAGCAGGAGGGATTGGTCAGGCACTTGCCCAAGGGCTGGCTAAAGCGGGCGGCAGTCTTGCGATGTGCGATATAGACATTCAACGATGCAACGAAATCACCAAAAATTTGGAAAAAGAGGGGCTGTCTGCAAACTCGTATGAACTTGACGTGTCAGATGTTGTGTCTATAAAAAAATGCGTCAGCGCAGTTTTAAGCGAACAAAAGCAGATTGATGTTCTCGTCAATTGTGCAGGTGTAAATAAACGTGAGGGCATTTTGGATGTTGAGGAAGAAACATATGACCGTATAATGGGCATCAACCTAAAAGGTGCGTTCTTACTGAGCCAAGAGGTTGCAAAACACATGATTACCCGAAAGCAAGGTAACATAATAAACATTGGCTCTCATAACGATGAGGGCATGCTGGGAGGTTGCAGCGTGTATGGCGCAGCAAAAAGCGGACTGAGGGCACTTACCCGTTCTATGGCTGTTGAATGGGCAAAACATGGGATTCGTGCAAATGCATTGAGTCCCGGTCACATCATTACGCCGCTGACAACTGTGACGTGGGAACATCCGACTCGCTCAAAATATCTGCAAGACCGCATTGCCATGCAGAGACCGGGTAAACCGGAGGAACTTGTCGGCATTTGTGTCATGCTTGCAAGTGATGCTTCAAGCTATATGTCCGGGCAAGCCTACCACGTAGATGGGGGGTGCTTATGCGGCGGCAATCCGTGGGAGTTTGATACAAATTACTGAATCGTAATATAAAAACATTTAAGCTGATTTAGTGTGCGCACAGGAGGTTAAACATGCCATATCCACCTGCATTAATTGAGGATTTACAAGACAGGGCAAGAGTGCTGCGTAAAAATGTGATTATAAGTATAGGGAAAGGTAACTTCGGTCATTTAGGAGGGTCTTTTTCTGCTGCTGATATCGTTGCAGCTTTGTTTTTTCATAAAATGAATATAGACCCTAAAAACCCCAAAATGCCGAACAGGGATCGCTTTTTGCTCAGCAAAGGCCATGTGGCTGTTTTGCAATACTCAGCGCTGGCTGAATTAGGCTATTTTCCGCATGATGAGCTGAAACATACTAAACACATAGGCTCTATGCTCCAGGGGCATCCTGATTTATGCAAAACCCCCGGAGTTGAGGCGAGTACGGGGTCTTTGGGGCAAGGTCTTTCCATAGGTCTCGGTTTAGCTTTGGGATTACGTCTCGATGGTATAAAATCTAATGTCTATGTGCTTGTAGGAGACGGGGAACTTGCCGAGGGGCAAATCTGGGAAGCTGCTATGGCTGCGGGTATTTTTAAGACCGAAAAGTTAGTTGCTATTTTAGATAAAAACAATGCACAAGCCATGGGCAAAACTGAAAAGCGTTTTCCGATTGATAAAATTGGTGAGAAATGGGCTGCTTTCGGCTGGCGTGTCATTGAAATTGACGGTCATAATATGGAGGAAATTGTCACAGCATTGGACCAAAGCTCAGAAGCTGACGGTCGCCCTACCGTAATTATTGCTAATACAGTTAAAGGCAAGGGCTTCAAGGTGGCTGAAGACCACGAAGCGGGATTTCATAACGTGTTGCTTACAGAGGAACTTTATATGCAAGCTATGGCGTTGTTTGAGTAGGGAGGAAACATGAACTATATAAATCAGCGGACGGCGTTTGGTGAAACTTTACTATCTCTTGGGCAAACAAACAACTCAATTGTTGTACTGGATGCGGATTTAGGTGCTTCCACCATGGGTATGCTCTTTGAAAAGGCGTATCCTGAGAGGCATTTCGAGATGGGCATAGCAGAGGCTAACATGGTATCTGTAGCTGCGGGTTTAGCACTGGCGGGAAAGATGCCATTTGTCAGTTCTTTTGCTGTGTTCGCCTCCGGGCGAGCGTTTGACCAGATTCGCCAGTCTGTTTGTATAAGTAAGCTAAACGTCAAAATAATCGGGTCGTCGGCAGGCTTATCCGATTTTGGTGATGGAGCCACTCACCAAAGTGTGGAGGATATTGCCATAATGCGGGCGCTTCCAAATATGACTGTCATATGCCCTGCCGATGCAAACGAGATAGTGTCGGCAACAAAGGCTATAGCGGAATTTAACGGCCCTGTGTATTTGCGCATTAACCGCAATGATTATGAAAATGTGACTGCCGAAGGTGCTGATTTTGTAATTGGTGAACCTACTGTTTTGAGGGAAGGTAGTGATGTAGCAGTTTTTGCAACAGGCATAACGGTGGGAATGGCTCTGCAAGCCGCAGAAGAGGTGAAAAACCGCATAAGCGTTAAGGTTATTAACGTGAGCACAATAAAACCATTGGATACTGCTAAAATTACAGCTTTAGCCACAAACTGCAGGGCTGTTGTTTGTGCTGAAGAACATAGTATTATTGGCGGGTTAGGCGGTGCAATCGCTGAAGCTATGCGGCGTACTCCAAAACCAATGGAATTTGTTGGGATAGAAGATGTATACGGTTGCAGTGACCACAACTATGGTAAATTATTGGAGCATTTTGGTATTACAGCAAAAAATATTGCAGAAACGATTTTTAAGATGGAGGGTGTAAAATGAACGTTGGATTTATTGGCTTAGGCATTATGGGCAAACCCATGGCGAAAAACCTTTTAAAAGCAGGTTATCAGCTGTTTGTTTATGATGTAATTTCTGAATCTGTAAAAGATGTTGCAGCAAGCGGTGCAAAAGCGTGTGCGTCTGTTGCGGAAGTAACTGAAAATGCGCAGATTATTATAACGATGCTTCCCGATTCTCCGCAGGTAGAGGAAGTGCTGTTAGGTGAGGGCGGTGTTTGCAAAAGTGCCAAAGCCGGAACGCTTGTAGTGGACATGAGTTCAATTGCCCCTGATGTAGCTATAAATGTTGCTGCTGCTCTGAGCGAAAAAGGTATCCGAATGATTGATGCCCCGGTGAGTGGTGGTGAGCCAAAAGCAATAGACGGTACCCTTGCGATTATGGCAGGGGGTAAGCAAGCAGATTTTGACGAAGCCATGCCGCTTTTTGACGTGCTTGGCGGCAGCGCATTGCTGGTGGGTGACATTGGCAGCGGCAATATTTGCAAACTCACAAATCAAATGATAGTTGCTATCAACATTGCGGCACTTTCAGAAGGTCTGTTTCTTGCAAAAAAAGCAGGAGCTGACCCTGCAAAAGTGTTTGATGCAATTAAGGGTGGGCTGGCAGGGTCAACCGTAATGAACGCCAAGGCTCCGATGATGCTTGCTGATAACTACACCCCCGGATTTAAGATTGACTTGCACATAAAGGATATAAAAAATGCTATGCAAACAGCACAGTCATGTGAGATGCCGATACCGCTCACAGCTGCCGTGATGCAATTTATGCAAGGCATAAAGGTTGATGGTTTTGGTCAGAGTGACCATAGCTCTCTTGCGAAGTTTTATGAAAAGATATGCGGAGTAAAATTGCAGTAGTTTGTGCCGCTCGTTTCCGCAAACTGCACATTATCTGCACTTCTCTGCCGCTATCTCTCGCACTACTTTGCGCCTTTCTCTCTTTCCGCTTGTGAGGGGCGCAGATAGGACGGTTCCAGTGTTTCTGACAACGTGGGCTCAGTTTGGAGTGCTCCCAATGCCACGCCATATGCAGTTTGATAATGAAGTATCTCCGGTGTTTCACAAAGATTATCCTCGGAGATGCTTTTTTTACATACATCGAGCCCGTCGCCAACAAACATAAACGGCTCAGCATAGTTCTTTAAATCGTCTCGCAGTTCGTCTATGGAGATAGCGCGGTCGTCACACAATCTTTCAAGTTTATCGCCATGCCACTTAAAAAGTGCGTTATAAACCTGGCTGCGGCGGGCATCCATGACAGGGCAGATTATAACGTCTTTAAGCTTTGTTTGGCGAGCAATCGCTTCAAGTGTTGAAATACCGCATACGGGAATATTAAGTCCCCACGCAAAGCCTTTTGCTGCGGAAACACCGATTCGGATTCCGGTGAAAGAACCGGGCCCTTTTGCTACGGCAACAAGTCCGATGTCAGCAGGTTTGATGTCAAGGTTTTTCAGCAGCGACTCCGCCATACTAAGCAAGGTTCGGCTGTGTGAAAAGCCGTTATTTTGAAAATATTGCCCCAAGAGCTTATGCTGCCGAGAGCTGTCGGAAGTTTCACAGGCTTCCAGCACAGCAACAGAAGCAGGTTTTGCAGATGATTCAAACGCTAAGATGAGCATATATTCACTCCTATAATCAAGACTTGCAGGTGTTAGGTTTCTATAGTGATGTGCCGCAGATTATTTTCCGGGCTTTCAAGTCGTACTCGAATAGTGCCATGCGAAAATGCACCCGGAACCTTTTCGCTCCACTCAACGGCACAAACGCCGCCTCGCTCTAAGTATTCATCCCAGCCGATGTCAAAAAGCTCGCTTTCACTTTCGAGGCGATACATGTCAAAATGAAACAGCGGAATTTTTCCGAGGTACTCATTTACTATTGTAAAAGTCGGACTGGAGACAGGCATTTCTATACCAAGTCCCATAGCAAGCCCACGGGTAAAAGCTGTCTTACCTGCGCCCAAATCACCGTAGAGCGCAACAACTGCACCCGGGTTTAGTGTGCGACCGAATTTCTCACCCTCGTTTACAGTTTCAGCTTCGCTATTTGTAATGATTGTTTTCTTCATAATTTCGATTATACCACGGACAATCTTTTTTTTTAAGTAAATTTGCATAATAAAATAAAAAATGGTAAAATTACCTTTGAGGTGACAGAGTAATGGAAACGGCGGCAGCATTTTTCAAAGGAATTGCAAGATTCTTTCGCGAAGCGGATATGATTATTCTTGCGCTGAGTCTTTCAAGTTCCATACTGGGAGTATTACTCATAGGGAGTGCAGTTACAAACAGAGCAGGGGAAGCAGGTGCTGTAGATGTACAGACCGGAGCCATTGTGCTGGGTGTTGCATTTTTCCTTTTGTTTACCTATATTGATATAGATATGATTGCAGATAAATCCAGACTTCTGGTTGTATTTTCCCTCCTGTTGCTGTCAACACTGCTCATTTGGGGTGTGGAAGAAGCCGGTCAACGTGCATGGCTCAGATTTTTTGGTATAGGTATGCAGCCGGGTGAAATAATAAAAGTTCCTTTTGTAATAGTTATGGCAAAGATTATAAGCATGTATAAAGAGCAGAGAACTCTAAATTCGATTTTATCTCTGGCTCTGATTTTTGCTGTTTTTGCCATTTTCTTTGCTGCGGTGTTTCAGATTTCCGGAGACTTGGGAACAGCACTTGTATACTTCGGTATATTTGTCATCATGTTGTTTGCCGGAGGGGTAAAGCTCCGCTGGTTTGCTTTAGGTGCTTTAGTCTTAACAGCAGCGGCTCCCCTTGTATGGGAAAATGTACTTTCCCAGCGGCACAGAAACGTGATTATGGCTCCGCTTTTTCCTGATATTGTTGACCCTGACCGCTCTGATGCATTGTGGCAGACGTATTTGAGCATTGAGGCAATTGCAACAGGCGGACCTTTTGGGCAAGGTCTCGGCAACGGCAGATTGACACAGTCTGCAATCATCCCGGCGCACCATACAGATTTTATTTTCTCGGTTGCGGGAGAAGAACTGGGATTTCTTGGCTGCATAGCAATAATTGCACTTCTCACATGTATAATTATAAGATGCTTTCACGTAGGTATAAGGTCTAACAATCCACTTGGAATGTTGGTTTGCGTGGGTGCCGGAGCGATGTTTATTGTTCAGTCAATCATGAATATAGGTATGGCGCTTGGTTTTCTCCCCGTTATTGGGATTACATTGCCGTTTATAAGCTATGGTGGGTCTTCCATTGTCACGTGTTTTGCCTTAATGGGGATTGTATCCGGAATCAAAATGCGTCCGAAACCAGCAAGATTCAGACATATTTAGTAATTATCAGGCTTGCCGTGTTTTAAAAAAATTTTAAAGGGTTTTCGTATTTTCTTTCGTATAAGATATAGTGAAGGGTGGTGAGGGTCTATATGAGTGGGCAAAATCCCAGAGAGATTAGGGAGGCGCTGGAAGGACAGATGCTGTCTGATAAAGCGTCTAAAGCTATGCAGTCAAAAGGACGTGAGCGAGACGAACCTGAGTGTGAAATAAGGACATGCTACCAGCGTGATATAGATCGCACCATACATTGCAGAACGTTCAGAAGGCTCAAACGTAAAACTCAGGTGTTTCTCAGCCCAGAGGGCGACCACTACAGGACAAGGCTTACACACACTCTTGAAGTTTCACGAATCAGCAGAACTATAGCGAGAGGACTGAGATTGAACGAGGATTTGGCGGAAGCGATAGCCCTCGCCCACGACTTTGGTCATACTCCGTTCGGGCACGCAGGTGAGCGTGCGCTGGATGCGCTGCTTTCCGATGATGGTGGTTTTAAGCACAACGAGCAGAGTCTCAGAATAGTTGAGTATATAGAAAAAAACGGTAAGGGGCTAAATCTTACCCATGAGGTGAGAGATGGCATTTTATGCCACACGGGTGATCGGCTGCCTCAGACGCAAGAGGGGGCAATAGTGAGGATTGCGGACAGGATTGCTTACGTAAATCACGATTTTGACGATGCGACGAGAGGCGGAATTTTGTGTGAGAGTGATATTCCGGAGGCGGTTAGCTTCGCTCTGGGTTCAAGGTATGACGAGAGGATAAATACGCTTGTGCTGGACATGATTGTTGAGAGTGGGCGCGTCGGAAAGATAGCTTTGAGTTCGCATATTGCAACCGTATTTGATGATTTTCGAGACTTCATGTACGAGAGTGTTTATCTAAATGCTCGTGCGAAAAGTGAAGAGAGTAAGGTTTTCGGGATTTTGAGCGGGTTGTTTAATCATTATCTGGAAAAGCCAAGTGAAATGACCGAAGAGTATCAACAAATCATTGAACAGGACGGGCTAAAACGCGCCGTCAGTGATTATATATCCGGAATGACGGATAATTACGCCGTGCATATATATGAAAAATTGTTTATCCCAATGGGATGGCATGTGCGCTGATTCCCACAGAAAATAAGGAGCTTAGATGTGGCAATACCGGATGCTTTTCTTGATGAACTTGTCAGTAGAACGGATATAGTAGAGCTTGTCGGTGGTTATGTCCGCTTGACTAAGAAGAGTGGGGCAAATATGTTTGGTGTATGCCCGTTTCACAGCGAGAAAACACCTTCTTTTTCAGTAAACTCCGAAAAGCAGATATATCACTGCTTTGGCTGCGGAAAAGGCGGTGGTGCGATAGGCTTTGTTATGGAAATAGAAAACTTGCCTTTCAGAGATGCTGTTGAAGTGCTTGCAAGGCGTGCCGGTATGGCTGTGCCGGAAGAGGCAGGGCAAGTAGAGGTAGCAAATCGCCGCCGCCGTTTGATTGAACTAAACCGTGATGCGGCACGTCATTTTCATACAATGTTATCTTCTTCACTCGGTGCCTCGGCACGTGACTACTTGGTTTCACGCGGAATTTCAAAGGCAAGTGCCACACGTTTCGGGCTGGGTGCTGCGCCTGATAATTGGACAATTTTGTTTGATGCCATGATAAAAAAGGGCTACAAGAAAGCAGAACTTGTTGAAGCCGGACTGTGCAGACCGGGGCGCGGCGGAGAAGGGGCTTATGATTTTTTCAGAGACAGGCTGATTTTTCCTGTAATAGATGTGCGGGGAAATGTGATTGCGTTTTCGGGCAGGATTTTAGGCGACGGTGAGCCAAAATATTTGAACTCTCCGGATACGGTGGCGTTTTCAAAAAGCAGAAATATGTATGCGCTCAACTTTGCCAAAAACTCCAAAGCAGGAAATCTTTTACTTGTAGAGGGTAACATAGATGTTGTAACATTGCATCAAGCGGGGTTTGACAGTGCGGTTGCACCGCTGGGAACGGCTTTTACTGACCAGCAGGCAAGACTTATGGCGACGTATACGGAAAATATTATTATTGCCTTTGACCCTGATGAAGCGGGTAAAAAAGCAACGTTGAGAGTGCTGCCGCTGCTCGAAGCGACAGGTAAAAATGTAAAGGTTGTGGATTTGGGAGCTTCCGGGGACCCTGATGATTTTATAAGAAAACGTGGTGTTGATGCGTTTTCGGCGTTACTGAAACATGGTGAAAGCCAAATTGATTACCGCCTTATAACGATTTCAAAAGGTCACGATATGCAAACAGATGAGGGGCGGTTATCCTATCTCTCAAAAGCGACGGATCTTCTTGCCGAAATAAACAGCATACCCGAGCGGGAGATTTACACCTCAAAAGTTGCTTTGGCAGCCGGAGTATCTGTTGATTCAATCAAAAATGAGATAATCAGAAAAGTCAGAGTGAAAAGCAAAGCGAGAGCAAAAACCCGTGAGAGGGAGGTTATGCGCCCAAGGGTAAATATTCAGCCCAAGGGTCGTGAACTCAGATACGACAATGAATCTTCGGCTGTTGCGGAAGAGGGGATTATAAGATGCATTATGCGAGACCCAACGCTTATAAAGGTGATATCGGAAAAAGGTTTTTCACACAGCGAGTTCACCTCAAAATTTTTAGAAAAAGTGTATTTGATTTTAGAAAAACGTCTGTCGGAGGACAGAGAAGTAAATGAAGCACAGGTATCATCGGAACTCGAACCGAATGAGGCATCAGAATTCATGAGAATCATGAGCAAACCCGAAGCCCTGCCGGACAGTGAGAATACAATGCGCTCATATATAGAAAAAATCAGAACAGAGAAACTACGCACACATGCGCCTGACACAGACACGTTGCTCGAAATAAAAAGACTTAAAGAAACCTATGGAGGTCACAAAGAATGAAAGAAAAAAACCCACTAGGCGTACCTGGAACAGAAGATTTTGAAGCTGTCCGTATTGACGATGTTGTAAAAAGTTACGCAGTTGACGAAATGACGGGCATTGATGATCAGCAAAATCTTGACGTGCTTGAGGAAATTGATGATCTCGATGACATTGATGACCTCGAAGACATTGATGATGTCCCGGATATCGACGAGCTTGATGATTTAGACGATTTGGAGAATCTTGGTGAGCTGGATGCCCTTGGAGAGACAGGCACACTTGAAGATATTGATACGATTAGTGAGCATGAAAAGTTTGCGAAGCAAGCACATGACAGATACGTTGAAGAGCGTTTAAAGGCTCTTATAGAAGAGGGCAAGAAGCGAGGCAGCCTGAGCTCGAAGCAACTGCTTGATGTTCTTGAAGACTTAAATCTTGAACAAGAACAGATTGACAAATTTTATGACACACTGGAAAATCTCAATATAAATACGGCGGAGACAGATGAGACAAATTTCATCCCTGCTGACGATGAGGAATCCCCTGAAATTGAGGAGCTTGCCGAGATTGAGACTCTTGCGGAAGACGAACTGATTGACCCTGAGTCGCTCGTTGATAATTTTAGCATTGACGATCCTGTGCGTATGTATCTCAAAGAGATTGGTAAGGTAAATCTCTTGACGACAGAGGCTGAGATTGAACTTGCAAAGAAAATGTCTGAGGGCGACAAAGAGGCAAAGCGACAGATGGCTGAGGCAAATTTGAGGCTTGTTGTAAGTATTGCCAAGCGTTATGTTGGTCGCGGCATGTTGTTTTTAGACCTCATTCAAGAGGGCAATCTCGGGCTTATCAAGGCTGTTGAAAAGTTTGACTACAAGAAAGGTTATAAGTTTTCAACCTATGCGACCTGGTGGATTCGCCAAGCAATCACAAGGGCTATAGCAGACCAGGCGCGAACCATCAGAATTCCCGTTCATATGGTAGAGACGATAAATAAAGTCATGAGGATTTCTCGCCAGCTTTTGCAAGAGCTTGGGCATGACCCGACTCCCGAGGAAATTGCGGAGGATATGGGTATGCCTGTTGAGAAAGTGCGAGAAATTCTAAAGATTGCGCAGGAGCCTGTTTCACTTGAAACTCCTATTGGTGAGGAGGAGGATAGTCATCTGGGCGATTTTATTCCGGATGAGGATGCATCAGAGCCTGCTGAAGCTGCGTCTTTTACTCTCTTAAAGGAACAGCTAAATGGTGTTTTGGGTACACTGACTCCGCGTGAAGAAAAGGTGCTGAAACTCAGATTCGGTATCGAAGATGGGCGTACTCGTACTTTGGAGGAAGTCGGCAGAGAGTTTAACGTAACGCGGGAAAGAATAAGGCAAATCGAAGCAAAAGCCCTTAGAAAACTCCGTCACCCGAGCAGAAGTAAAAAATTGAAAGATTTCCTATTTCCGTAAACGAAAACGATAATATTTATTAATGAGGACTTATATTTTTATGCAAACTTTAGGTGTAAACATAGGCTCAACCAGCCTTAAAATGGTGCTTTGTGAAGCCGGCAAGGCTATTTGGAGTGCTTCACTCAGTCATGAGGGGGACTTCTCAGAGGCGGCAAGAAAGCTACTGAGCGATGGGAACGTGCCTGCAGGTATTCCTGCACTAATAACAGGCAACGAAGGCAGATTTATTTTTAATCTCTCAGGCACACTCGAACCTGTGTGCGTTGAAGCAGCGATAAAATCTTTGGATATAGATGCTGACGCTGTTGTAAGCATGGGCGGTGAAGACCTCATCGTCTATTCGCTTGATAAGGGCAAAATTGTCGGGAGTTTTTCGGGCAACAAATGTGCATCGGGTACGGGCGAGTTTCTTATGCAACAACTGGCTCGCATGGACTTAAAGCCGGAGGATATTGAAAAAGTTCCCGAGACAGCCAAGGTGTACCCCATATCCACTCGCTGCTCCGTGTTTATGAAAAGCGATTGCACTCATAAGCTCAATAAGCGTGAGGCTTCTAAGCAGGATATAGTCTTATCGCTGTCTCACGTGATGGCTGTTAAGGTGCTTGACTTTCTGAAAAGGGCAAATATAACAGGCGGCAAGGTGGTTTTAACCGGAGGGATGACCCTCAATAACCATGTAATAAGGTTTATCAAAGAAAGTGCACCGAATATTGAATTTATTGTGCCGGAAACTGCATCCGTGTTTGAAGCTCTGGGTGCGTCTGTTATTGCGGCGGAGTTTGGCAGTCCGCTACCTGAATTTGATAATCTGATGAAGCCGGGTGAAGTTAAATTTGAGACGCTTGACGCACTTGATGCTTATGTATCTAAGGTAAAACTGTTTGACAAGCCTGATAGTAAAGTGCGGACAGGCAGGCGGTATATCCTCGGTGTTGACGGAGGCTCAACGACAACAAAGGCTTGTCTTGTAGATGCTGAAACCAAAGAAGTGGTAGCAAGCCACTACGGGAGAACGCACGGCGATCCTGTGAGGGCTTTGAAGCAGTGCCTGAAAATTTTGCAAGATAAGGTTTATGCCGATACGGAAAGTAAAAACATAGACATAGTATTATCTGCGACAACCGGGTCAAGTCGTGAGATACTGGGTGTTTTTCTTGAAACTCGGGGAGTGTACAACGAAATCATAGCGCACTCAATGGGAACGACGTATTATGACAGTGATGTAGAAACCATTTTTGAAATCGGTGGGCAGGATGCGAAGTATGTTCTCCTTAAAAACGGTGTGCCGATAGACTATGCTATGAATGAGGCTTGCAGCGCCGGAACGGGTTCTTTTCTTGAAGAAAGTGCTGCGGGTGATTTGTCTATATTCAGCGATAGGGACATCGGACCGATAGCACTAAATGCAAAAGCACCACTGAAATTCGGCGAGCATTGTTCTGCATTTATAAACAGTGACATACGAAAGGCGATAGGGCAAGGTGCAACACGCGAAGATATCACAGCGGGAATTGTATGCTCGATTGTGGCAAATTACCTCAACCGTGTAGTCGGAAACCGCACCATCAGCGGCAAGGTATTTCTACAGGGCGGCGTTGCCAAAAACCCTGCCGTATCTGCGGCGTTTGCTATGTTACTGGGTAAGGAAATCCTCGTTCCTCCATCGCCCGAACTTATGGGGTGCTTCGGAGTTGCACTGCTTGCAGAGCGGAAGCTCACAGAGGGGTCGCTGGAAGAAAATAGTGTAGACATAGACCGATTACTTGAAACTGAGATTGGTTATGATAAGGTGTTTGCTTGTCAGGCTTGTGAAAACTTCTGCCCGATTCAAGTGCTAAAGCTGAAAGACCGCAAAATCATGTTCGGCGGCAGATGTAATAAATACGCAAACATGCGCAAATCCATCGCTGATGTGCCGATATTTGATTATGTGGAGAAGCGGCAAAAGCTGCTGTATGAGGAGTATGCCGCGCCGTCAACATCGGAAACGAGCGACGGGGGACTTAGCGCTAAACGAAACTATACGGTGGGAATTCCAAAGGCAATCTCCGTTCATACCCTATACCCGCTGTACTCGTGGTTTTTCCACAAGCTCGGCATAAAGACGATTTTATCAACCGAGGTTCCGCATGAGGGTATGGCGAGAGCTGAGGCGGCGTACTGTTTCCCGGCGGAAATAGCTCACGGGGCTGTGCAGGATTGCCTTGACAAGGGTGCGGATTATGTACTTTTGCCGCATTTCAGAGATATGCCGAGTTACGAAGCTGATGTTCATGCCAACTTCTGTCCTTTGACACAGAGTCTGCCTTATTACATTACCAAGGCTTTTCCGCATATTGACGAAAAGAGATGGCTTCCTCTTGTTGTGAGCTTTAAGTTCGGCAACGAGAAAGCGCTTGAACTATTTTCTGAAATTGGCGAGAAACTCGGGATTTCGAGTGATGAGATAAAACAGGCTTTTGACTTCGCGCTGGGTAAGCAAAATGAGTATTTCAAAGCGGCAAAGAGGCTTGGAATTCAGGCTCTTGAAGAAGCAAGAGCGGCAGATAGACCGATTATAGCAATACTCGGCAGAGCGTATAATGCGTTTGCGTCCGAAGCAAATATGGGAATTCCACGTAAATTTACTACGAGAGGCTATTCAATCGTGCCGTTTGACATTCTTCCGTTTGAGGATGAAACAATTTTCCCGAATATGTACTGGTATTACGGGCAGGAAGATGTCAAATCTGCGAGCCTTTTGAAAAATGAGGACAATATTTATCTAACTTATGTCTCAAACTTTTCATGTGCGCCCGATTCGTTTATTCTCCATTACATCAAGTGGATAATGGGGCAAAAACCGTTTCTGGTGCTGGAACTTGACAATCATACCGCAGATGCGGGGATTGACACTCGTGTTGAGGCATTCCTTGATGTCATTGACGGCTACAAGAGCAGAAAAGCGGAAGTGGAGGGTGAGCGTTACGACAACGGGTGGCGTTTTGTCAGCGAAAAACAACCGGACGGTGAGTTTGAACTACGTGTAGACAATGACAAAACAGGGGAGAGTGTGCCTATTCGCGGGAATAAGCGCGTCAAGGTGCTGCTTTCTAACATGGGCGAGATTTCGACAGAGTATATAGGCGCAGTTTTGAGAGGGCAAGGGGTTGGTGCCGAGGCATTGCCTGTTGCAACGGCAAAAACCGTCATGGCGGCACGTGCGCACTCCTCGGGTAAGGAATGTGTGCCGAGTCATCTGGTGCTTGGGAGCGCGCTTGAATTTGTTTGGAGTGAGAATTACCGCAAAGATGAGCTGTATCTCCTGTTTGTGCCTATCACCACAGGACCGTGCAGAACAGGGCAGTATTATGTGTATTACGAGAATTTATTTAAAGATATGCGTCTTGAAAATGTGGTTGTGTTTACACTCTCTGCCGACAACTCTTACGGTGAACTCGGCTCAGATTTTTCAAAGGATATGTGGAAAGGCATTGTACTCTCAGACTATCTGAAAGATATACGAAACTCACTTAACACAACAGCGTCTGACAGAGAATCTGCGCTTGCAACGTTTGACAAATCGTGGCGTAAACTCATGGACGTGGTTGAGCGTAGCCCTAAAGATGTTTGGAAGATGCTGCAAAATGTGGCTGATGATGTGAAAAAAATCCCCCTAAAAATGAAAGTGACGGATTGCCCGAAAGTCATTGTTGTCGGTGAAATCTACGTAAGACGTGATGATTTTGCAGTCGGGGAACTTACCGACTTGATGAGTCAGCGAGGTATTATTGTAAAAGTTGCCGGCATTGCCGAGTGGATTCATTATCTCGATTTTGTCCGTACTTATGATTTAGATAAGAAGCTTAATCTTTTGAGTCCGTTTAAGCGGATTTTGTCTGAGCCTTGGAAAAGAAAGAAAAAGCTCGGTGTCGAAAAGTGGTGGAAGCACTCTGTTGAGAAAAAGGTTCTATCAATCTTAATGCCAACGGGGCTGATTCCCGAAACTCCGCATGATATGCAGGTCATAATGGGTTATACAAGAGATAATTTTGTAAACCTTGAACTTCAATCAGAGATAGCCGTATCAACCGGATCCGCCGCTGCTGCAATGGAAGCAGGGTACTCGGGTGTTATAAACATTGCTCCTTTTGCGTGCCTGATAGGCAGGGTTATCGAGGGGATTTTCACACCTTGGGCAAGAGACAGAAACTACCCTGTGCTTTCAGTGGAAGTAGACGGGAATGTTCTTCCGCCAAATATAGTAAATAAACTCAATATATTCATGGTAAATGTCCTGCGATTCAAAGGCGAGGGCGATATATCCAGATTGGTTGACGATGCAAAGTAGGGGTCGCAGTCCCATGCGACCCGCAGCGTACCAAGTGCCCCCTTATTACATGTGAGAGGAATGATTTAAGGTAGTGACAAAGATAAGGATACCTCGCTTTCTTGCAAGGATATATTCTTGCAAACATATGGTCAAAGACAGTATGGTTGTGGGCGAAATTCCTTCCACACGTGATATGTACAAGCGGACAATGAACATGGCTCTTCCTGCCACTACTGAAACCTTGCTTGTTGGTTTGATGGGCATAATCGATACGATTATGGTTGGCACAATAGGGGCTGCCGCCATTGCTGCTGTGGGTATTACGAATCAACCTCGTTTTCTTGTGTTTTCCGTAGTTGTCGCACTTAATGTTGGGGTAACTGCCATAATCGCACGAAGAAAGGGTGAGCAAAATATGAAGATGGCTCACTCTTCACTAAAGCAAGCCATCTTATTGTCTTTACTTATTTCTCTTCTGCTCAGCTCCGCAGCGTATGTGTTTGCGTATCCGCTGCTTTATTTTGCCGGGGCAGGGTACGATATTATAGACGATTCTGTTATGTTTTTTCGAATAACGATGCTCAGTGTTCCGCTTGCATCACTCTCTATGACAATAATTGCAGCGCAACGTGGTGCGGGTAACACGCGAATGTCTATGAAAATAAATCTGACCGCAAACACAGCAAAGGTTTTATTCAATTTTCTGCTTATAGGCGGGCATCTTGGATTTCCTATGTTGGGTATAAGGGGGGCAGCGATAGCCACTTTTATCGGGTTCGCTGTTTCATTTTTTATGTCGGTCTATTCTGTTGCCGATAGAAAATCCGAATTAAATATTCTCTCAGCTCGAGGCTGGAAATTTGATTTTCAAACATTACGCAGCTTTGTTAAGGTTGGGGGCGGCGCACTGACCGAGCAGCTTATCATGCGTTTTGGATTTTTTATGTTTGCCAGAGTCGTTGCAAGTCTCGGAACAATGGCACTCGCCATCCACCATATTGGTATGAACATAGTCATGCTTTCCTTTGGTTTTGCGGAGGGGCTGGGCATCGCGTCAAGTGCTTTGGTCGGACAGAATTTGGGGGCAAAGCGCCCGGATATGGCAATAGTATATGGAAAGGTTTGTCAGAGAATCGGTCTGACTATTTCCACTGTAATGTCTTTTGTTTTCATCTTCGGGCGAAGAGGACTTGTTGGCATGTTCACATCCGAGGAAGAAATAATAGCCACGGGCTCTTATTTGGTATTAATACTTGCAGTGATAACATTTGCTCAAATTTCACAGTTAATAATCTCCGGCGCACTCAGAGGCGCAGGGGATTCTAAATATGTTGCAATGGTGGCTCTTTTTACCATTGGTATATTACGTCCGGGACTCGCATGGCTTTTCGCATTCCCGCTGAACTTGGGACTCATAGGTATCTGGTTTGCATTTCTTACAGATCAAGCCATTAGACTGTTGCTCAACTATACGCGTTTTGTCAAGGCAAAATGGATACACATACGGCTCTGAGTGATATCATCGCCCATGGGTATTGATTTATTTCCGATAGTTTAAAACTGCCTACTTACCGTTTTTTATTTCGTTTTCGGAAAGACCGAAGCCCTCTATGCTGTCGTCTCCGAGCGGCTCGACATGAATCATTATATCGAGAACATTTTCAAGACGCCTTTTTATCTCTTTTTCTACGTTTGAAGCGATTATATGTGCATCCGACACAGAACATTGCGGGTCAACATTTATATCAAAGCTGATGTCCCAAAAACCACCTATGCGCCTCATTCTCGCCCTGTGCAGCGTGTGTGCGCCCTCAATTGCGTTAACCGAATCTACAATAATTTGATATGATTTCATGTCGCTGTTGCCGTCCATTAATTCGAGATTGGCATCCGTGAAAATACTGATAGCTGTTCTTATTATCCAAAGACCGATTAAAATTGCCATTATTGAATCGGCTTGCCCTGAGCCTGTCAGGTGAGCAACAGCAAATCCGACCAAAACTCCGAGCGAAATAAGCACATCGCTCGCCATGTTTTTTGCATTGGCTTTTATCATGGCAGAATCTGCACGTTTGCCTAAAACATATTGACTGCCGGCAAGTAGGATTTTTCCTGTGACGGAGATTATGAGCACAATAATCGCAATAGTCGGCGGGAGCGGCGTATCTACACCCGCAATGAGGTCTGTAATTGAATTGATGATAAGCTGTGCGCCCGCAAAGAAAATAATGAATGACAGAAAAGCTGTTGCGATTGTCTCCGCTTTTCGGTGTCCCCACGGGTGATTAGCATCTGCAGGTTTTGAGAGGATTTTTACAACAACAAGCGTAATAATGCTGATGAGAACGTCTGTTGATGAGTCTATGCCCGCACCGATGAGCGCGTTGCTCTGAGAAAAAATTCCAATGGTAATTTTCATGGATGCTAAAATCATATTACCCACAAGCGCAATCATCGCAGCAAGTTTTATGTATTTTGTTTTTTGGTCAACCTCGGCTCGCATTTATATACCTCAATGTATTTGTGATTTTCAGTTTTCTACAGAATTTGATGCTGTGGTTATTGTACCACAAAAGAGCAAGATTTTGAACATAATCTTTAATACGTGATGCAATGACAAAATTTTAGTTTGACGGCTTTATACTGTTTATGTTACAATCAGCGGAGTCAAAAAATACAATCGCTCGCTTGATAGTGATGTGATGTATGATATATGCGGATGTGATGGAATTGGTAGACATGCAAGATTTAGGTTCTTGTGCCGAGAGGTGTGGGGGTTCGAGTCCCTTCATCCGCACCAAATGACACCATATGACAACTCTCGAAAAGAAGAGTTGTCATATGTGTTTTTGCGTAAATTGCGTAGAAAAATTCAAAAACCATTCAGCGCAAAATACAAAAACAAAACACCACAAAAAGTATAAATGTGTAGTGACATTCAGAATTTAATAGTGTATACTGGGTCTATCAAACGCAGGGAGAGGTATTTAATGAAGAGCAACTATTTGCCCAGAGTAGTTGATAAATTGCTCGAAGAACATTTAGATGCGGTCGGTGCTGTTTTAATTGCCGGTCCTAAGTGGTGCGGAAAAACGACTACGGCGCAGCAGCAAGCTAAGAGCGTTTTGAAACTCCAAGACCCCGACAAATCAAAAGGATACCTTGCAACAGCGGAAACCAAGCCTTCTCTTTTGTTAAAAGGCGCTAATCCGCGCTTGATTGACGAATGGCAAATGGCTCCCGTTCTTTGGGATGCTGTGCGGAACGCTGTTGATGAACGCAACGAAGAGGGGTTGTTTATTATCACCGGCTCAACGACGGTTGATGAGTCATCTATTATGCACTCCGGCACCGGGCGTATTTCTCGCATGGTCATGTACCCAATGAGCTTGTTTGAATCGGGTGAAGCGAACGGAGAAATATCGTTAAAGGAACTATTCGATAATACCGCTTTTAATATTGACGGAATTACATCTGAACTGTCGGTTGAAGACCTTGTCTTCGCCGCTTGTCGTGGCGGTTGGCCTTCAAGTTTGAGCAAGAAAACCGCAAAAGCTAAGTTATTCGTGGCACAAAATTACATTGCTAATATCTGCGATAGCGATGCTTCGACCGTTGATGGCGTGAAGAGGAGTTCTGAACGTGTGAAAGCCGTCTTGCAATCATATGCTCGAAATATATCAACTCTTGCCACTGATAAGACCATTCTTGAAGATGTGGCGTCAAACTATGCAGATATTTCCGAACCGACTTTATCATCTTATCTTAACGCATTAGAACGACTTTTTGTGATTGAAGATATTCCGGCATGGTGTCCGTCGATTCGTTCCGCAACAGCGATTCGTTCGGGCAAGAAGAAAGGTTTTTGTGACCCGTCTATCTCCGTTGCGGCACTTGCGCTATCGCCGGAAATTTTGTTGCAGGATTTTAATACATTCGGGTTCATTTTTGAGAGTTTGTGCTTCCGTGATTTGAAAGTTTATTCATCGGCAATGGGCGGTCGCGCATCTTATTACCATGACAGATACGGTCTTGAAGCTGATTGTGTTTTGCACCTTTCCGATGGTCGTTACGCGTTAATTGAGTTTAAGCTCGGAAGTAGCGGTATAGAAGAAGGCGCGAAGCATTTACTTGAATTAAAGAGCTTGATTCAGAAAGCCAACATCGAGAAACGTGCAAAACTTCGCGAACCGGATTTGTTGATTGTAATCACCGGCGGTGAAATGGCGTATACCCGCAAGGATGGGGTTAAGATTATACCTATAGGATGTTTGAGGAATTGATAACATGGATAAACACACACCCGAGCGACCGAAGAACCTTTCTCGCAAGGCATTTCTCGCGCAGAAAGATTCTTCGCTATACTCAGAATGACAAGGGTAAGAGTTTTGCAACAACCACTTCTTTTTATACTATTCTTTTTTCTTGCCCACGTCAGCCGGCAAGACTGCGTTTAGGATTACACCTAAAATGATTGCAACGGGGAGGTTCATTCTGTCGAGGCGTACATTTGAATCTGCGATTTCCACAAGAATCGGTGTTCCGAATCTCATGCCGATACCTACCACGAGCATTATGGACATTATTATGAGATATTTAACGACATTTAAGTCAACATGCTCTTTGACGTTACGCATACCGATTGACGCTATCATACCGTAGAGCATGAACGACGCACCGCCGATTATTGATACGGGAATCGACCTTATCACCTCGGCAAACAAAGGAGAAAGCCCGAGGAGTATTGCAAATCCTGCGCCGATTGCCACGACAACAGAAGAAAATACCTTTGTTATTATCAGAAGCCCGACGTTTTCCGAGTATGTTGTGTTCATCGGTGTTCCGAATGAAGCGACAAGCATTGATTGCAAACCGTCCGCAAAAAGTGTTCTTGACAGACCCGGTTTTTCGCGTACCAAGTCCTCACCCATTTCAGCCCCGACTATGACGTGGTCGGCAATGTTTTCTGCGACTGTCGCAAGAGAAAACGGTGCGAGCATTAAAATCGGAGCAAGTGCGAATCTCGGCGCCATGAATGGTGGTAAGCCGAAAATTCTGCCATCAGAAACAGCTTGTGCAATAGGTGCGTAGTTGACAATATTGCCGCCATCCTGAGCGGTTGCTCCGGCGAGCTGCATAATAGTTGCAACCAGATATGCTCCGGCCAGTCCTATCAAAATAGGGAATGCCTTTAATTTCCCCTTGCCAAAAACCATCACTACAATAATAATAGCGAGCGTCAGAGGTCCTAATATCCAGTTGGTTGCAAACTGGTTGACTGCGTGAGGTGCCAAGGTAACACCAATCAGCACAACCGTCGGCCCTGTAACTGCGTGCGGCAAGAAGTTCATAAACTTATTTGCGCCCACTGCTTTGACGATTGCCGAAAAGATAAGATATACTGCACCTGCCGCCAGTATACCGCCTAATGCATATTGCAATCTCTCATCATGGGTAAACCCGTCGCCGGAAAACGGACCGTAAAGCGGGTCAATTATCGCGAGCACTCCAATCATAAAAGCAAAGCTGCTGCCCATTGTCATAGGCGATTTACCCTTAGTAAGCAATAAAAAAATGAGAGTACCAACTCCCATACCAAAAAGTGTAACTTGCGGACTCATGTTAAGTGTCAACGGAACGATTATTGTTGCCCCAAACATTACGAGCATTGATTGTAATCCTTTAATGATTAGCGATAGGGGATTCTCGCCCCTGTGTGCGGTCTGTGCAACGCCTGTTGTATCCCAGTATTTGCTCCATAGCCCTTTTTTCTTCTCATTAACACTCATAAAGCTACCTCCACTTTTTCCGGTTGACCTATAAAACTGCAAAATTTTTTCATGTATAGTTCTCCTCATTTACTTGTTTTGCGCAGTATTGTGTGGTATTGTACTATACAAAAATGGCAAATGCAATCAATGTTTTTCATTTTCTCAATTTTTGTTAATTGCATACATAATCACACTATACACTCATTGTCGATTGTGCAATTACTATATATAGTGGGGTAGCACAGACGAATTATTGATTTGCGAAAAGGAGTGGTCATAATCATGACACTACGTAAAAATTGCAAATACGGCGTGGCATCGCCTACAAGCATGGGTGTGAGGCTTATGCCGCAAAGCAGGATGCCGGTGCATACGAGCGACACTTTTCAAATGATTGCCACCAGTGCGGAGACAAACGTGATTAACATATCCTCCTCGCTCGGTTATAGAGGGCTGGCGCTGACAAACTTTGTCAAAGACAGCCCTATCGCTCATTTTATCAAAGGTGATTTGCGGCGGCGCAACATAGAATATGTCGGGCCGGACGTGCCGCAGGGTGGGCCGTGGGGATATAGGCATCAGTTTAACATCGCCGATAGCGGGTTCGGTGCAAGAGGGCCGCGTGTGCTCAACGACCGTGCGGGTGAAGTTGGTTGCATACTCGATGTAAAAAATTATGACCTTGACAAGATTTTCGGAGAAGATGGTGTGGCAATAGTCCATGTTTCCGGGCTTATATGCGCAATATCGCCCGAAACGACAAAGTTTTGTTTAGAGGTTTTGCGCACCGCAAAAAAGCACGGAACTCTTATTTCATTTGACTTAAACCACCGTGCCACATTTTGGACGGGCAGGGAAGAAGAGCTCCGCAAAGGCTTCACAGAAATGGCGAGCTTAACCGATATTCTTATAGGCAATGAGGAGGATTATCAGCTTTGCCTTGGCATAGCAGGCCCTCAGGAGGGTGGTAGAGATATTCTGACGCAGATTGATGATTTTAAGAATATGCTTTCGGATATAAAGGAAAAATTTCCGAGTATTTCCGTTTTCGGAAACACTCTGCGACAAGTTTTATCGGCAAACGAACATCTCTGGGGTGCCATGACCTTGTTTGGCGATATATGGACAGTAACCTCACCGCGCCCGATTCAGATTCTTGACCGCCTCGGCGGAGGCGACGGGTTTGCAGGAGGGCTGCTTTACGGGATTTTAACAGGTATGGAGCCCGAAAGGGCAACGCAGTTTGCCTGGGCTTCAGGCGCACTGGCAGCGGCAGTGACTTCTGATTACGCAACCCCCGCAGATGAGCAGATGGTGTGGGATATATATGACGGCAACGCAAGAGTAAAAAGATAGGCGCTTGAAAATAGCACGCACATTGCGTCGCTGTGCGGAAAGGTTGGCTCTATTTATGTATGACATTGGTTTGATAGGTCTTGCTGTTATGGGTGAAAATCTTGCTGTAAATATTGAAAGCAAGGGGTTTTCTGTCTGTGTTTACAATCGTTCGCACGATAAAACAAATGCGTTTGTGACAGGGCGAGCCAAGGGTAAGAACATATCGGGAGCGCAGACGCTTGAAGAACTTGTCAATAGCTTAAAAACTCCCCGAAAAATCCTGCTCATGGTTAAGGCGGGAACTCCTGTTGATGATTACATAGAGCAGTTAACACCTCTGCTGTCGCAGGGTGATATTATCATTGACGGCGGCAATTCTAATTTTCATGACACATCAAAAAGAGCCAAGCTTGCCGCATCGAGCGGGCTATTGTTTGTCGGCGCAGGAATCTCGGGCGGTGAAGAAGGCGCACTAAGAGGCCCGAGCATAATGCCGGGTGGTTCGGTAGAGGCGTGGGAGCATGTAGCACCGATTTTTCTTGCAATTGCAGCAAAAGCCGAAGATGGCACTCCATGCTGTAGTTGGATTGGCAGCGGCGGAGCGGGTCATTTTGTGAAGATGATTCATAACGGTATTGAGTATGGTGATATGCAGATTATTTGTGAGGCATATTTTCTCATGAGGGAATATCTCGGAATGTCAGCAGGTGAGATGCATGAGGTGTTTAAGTCATGGAACGAGGGTTTGCTGAAAAGCTACTTAATTGAGATAACAAGTGACATCTTAGCTTATAATGACGAAGATGGCAGTCCGCTTGTTGATAAAATCCTTGATATTGCGGGGCAAAAGGGAACAGGGCAGTGGACAGTGCAAACGTCGCTTGACGAGGGGGTTCCGCTAACACTAATCAGCGAGGCGGTTTATGCGCGTTCGCTTTCTGCGGCTAAAGATGAGCGTGTCAGAGCAAGCAAACTTTTGTGCCCGGAAAATGAAAAAAGTGTTTTCACGGGAGATAGGGCAGCGTTTATTGAGGATGTACAAAGTGCGCTTCTTGCTTCAAAGATTGTTTCTTATGCACAGGGATTTGCGCTAATGCATGCCTGTTCGTTGTCATATAATTGGAATCTGAACCTCGGCGAAATAGCAATGCTATGGCGTGAGGGCTGCATTATCCGCTCGGCGTTTTTATCAGACATAAAAGATGCGGTTCGGCGAGAACCGAACCTTGATAATCTGATACTTAATTCTTTCTTTTCGGAGACTATCGCAAAAAGTCTTTGCGGGTGGCGCAGGGTCTGTGCTACAGCTATAACGAACGGTATTGCAATCCCTGCAATGGTAAGTGCGTTGTCTTATTATGACGGCTACCGCTCGGAAAAGCTCCCGGCAAATCTTCTTGCTGCTCAGCGCGATTACTTCGGAGCGCACACCTACGAGCGCACAGACGACCCGCGTGGTGAGTTCCACCACACGGATTGGACAGGCAAAGGCGGGACAACCACGGCAACGATGCCATAAGTTCATGCAAAAATGGGAACTCTGCGCAATTTTAGCCCCCCATGACTCCGTAAGAAACGCGCTCGGCGAAGTCAAGCTTGCTGCGGCGTGAGCCCTCGCCGTCCGGGAGACCTATCGGCAAGACAACACGCAGATGGTATCTGTCTGACGCTCCGAGTGCAGAGCATGCGGCTTTTTGGCTGTTTTCGTTGAAAAACGGGCTGTCAAGCCAAACTGAAACATAACCCAATGCCACGGTAGCCAGAAGCATTTGCGTTGCAGCGGAGGCATAATCCTCCATTTCAAAGTTATACGGACTTCTGTGCCCCTCGCTGTCTGTTAAAACTGCGATAGCCGACGGTGCTGTTTTGAGTCCTTCTGTTCCAACAATATCAGCGAGCTTTTGCACTTCGTCTCGATTTCTGAGAATAACAAGTTTGACGCACTGGGTGTTATTGCCTGTCGGCGCAGCGAGCCCTGCCTGAGCTATCTGATTTAGCACATCTTCAGGTACGCTGTCAGAAAGAAAACGCTCCTTATGGGAGTATCTTTTTTGCACTGCTTCAAAATAATCCATTATACACTGTCCTTTCAAAAAAGAGGTTAGTGAAAGTATAGCACCGTAGAGCATGAATGTAAACTAAAAGACAGGGGGACGGTTCGAGACCACTGAAAAAGTGCTTGTTTCTGCCCATCATATAGGTAAAATATTTGAATAACTGAATTGCGGTAGAAAAAAGCAACTAACATTGCGAAAAGGACAAATTCAGTCGAGTTTTCACCATCTTTTTGCACCACCAAGGCTGCTATTCTCTTCAAATTTACAGCAAGTGCCGTGAGTTTTGCCTGCCGTGTAATGCTAGGAAGCCCGAAGCCTTTTGCTCGTGCCATGTCGTGAAATCTT